>Ga0247609_10001530_pt1 | contig 27158 bp, 25 predicted proteins | sample 172DNAGHGlowgp2_FD_193487 | JGI IMG/M metagenome (GOLD analysis project Ga0247609, IMG submission 193487) | Sheep rumen microbial communities from Palmerston North, Manawatu-Wanganui, New Zealand - 1728 DNA GHGlow gp2 | ecosystem: Host-associated > Mammals > Digestive system > Stomach > Rumen ...
CTCATTACTCATTTCTCATTACTCATTTCTCATTTCTCATTGAGGTTATACCTCCTTGTGCACTTCGTGGCCCTCGACGTAAATCGCCGAGAAGGGACGGGCGGGACACAGATATTCGCAGGCTCCACAGCCAATGCAGCGGGCTTCGTTGACAGCGGGAACGTAGGGTGACTCCTCGTCGTCGGGGTCAGAGGGTACCATCTCGATGGCTCCCACGGGACAGTGGCGTGCACAGTTGCCGCATTCCACACCATCGGTCAGCGGAATGCAGTTTTTCTTGATCCATACGGCATGGCCTATCTGCGTCGAGGCCTTGTCCTCGTGTCTGATGGGCTCGATGGCACCAGCCGGACACACTTCTGAGCAACGGTTACATTCCGGACGGCAGTAGCCACGTTCGTACGACATGACGGGTTGCATCAGGTGCAGCCAGTCGTCGGAAGGACGCAGCACCTGGTTCGGACACTCTGAGATGCACAACTGACAGCCCGTACATTTATGAGTCATATTCTGAGCCGACAGCGAACCCGGTGGCGTCAACGGTGTCTGGCGCTCAGGGGCTACCTTGTCCTCGATGTCAGCCAGTCCGCCGTCCATGATTTTGTCCTTCTGTTGGGCCAGTGCGGCGGTGGTCAGCAGGGCACTGCTAACGAGGAACGCGCGCTTGCTGGTATCAATGCCTTCGGGGACTGTCCCCTCTGTGCGTTCAGCACAGGGGGACTGTCCCCCTGTGTTAGTTGTTCTAGCATATTTCAACGCTCCGAACTTGCAGCTCTCGATGCAGTCGCCGCAGACCACGCAGCGCGTTGCATCGACAGTGTGCGTCTTATAGTCGATGCAGGCGGCCTTACAGTTTTTCGAACACATCGAGCAGTTGCGGCATTTCTCGGTGTCGAATTGGATTTTCAGCAGCGAGAAACGGCTGATCAGCGAGAGCAGCGTGCCGATAGGACAGATGGTGTTACACCAGGTGCGTCCGTTGCGCCAAGCCAGCACGCCAATCACCACGAGCATCACGATGGCAATGACCAGCGACGCCACTGAGCGCAGCCAGACCTCCGAATGGTAGAAGGCGTAGCTGTCCATCTGTTCGGCGAAGTATGCCAGCACGTTGTTGCCAGCTTGATAGACAGGCTGCAGCAGGTTGGTGGCGATGAGCCCGAAGGTAGAGTAGGGCGCCAGCAGCTGCACCACGACGGCCAGTCCTGCCAGGTGGGCCACAAGGAATACCACCAGCATGGGATATCGCAGCCACTTCACCTCCTTGGAGAAGGTGTAGCGGTTCTTCTTGGCTTTCTTGCCCAGCCATCCGAACAGGTCCATCATGATGCCCAGCGGACAGATGACGCTGCAATACATGCGTCCGAAGATGAACGTCAGGACGGTGAGTACTACGACAATCAGGATGCTGCTTGCCAGCAGGGCTTCCAAAAACTGTATCTTCGGCATCCAACCCACCAGGTGGTGAGCCGTTCCCGTGAAGTCGAGGAACAACCACGTGATGCCGATAAACATCACCGCAGCGAGTGTAACTCTAATTTTTCTCAGCATAGTATTTTTAATTAGTAATGAGTAATTAGTAATGAGTAATTATGATTACTCTTGCCAACTCATCTTTGTTTATATTATTAACGTATTTCATTTTTTTTCTCTGTCTTCAAATCAAATCATAATTACTAATTACTCATTACTAATTACTCATTAATTTAACAATCAGTATGCTCACTTCGTAGAGCAGGTAGATGGGCAGCGCCACTACGAACAGCGTAAACGCATCTGTTGTCGGCGTAATGATAGCCGCTACGACGAAGATGGCCACAATGGCGTGCCGGCGGTATTCGCTCATCATGCTACTCGTAATGAGTCCCATGCGACCCAGCAGTCCGCTTACTACTGGCAGTTCGAACACCACGCCCATCACCAGACTCATGCCCAGCAGCGTGTCGACATACGACTGCAGCGTCAGCATGTTCGCTACGTCGGGACTTACCTGATACGTTCCCAGAAAGTGAACTGTCAGCGGGAATACCATGAAATAGTTCACCAGTGTTCCCACCAGAAACATCACGTACGCCGATCCCACAATCCATACGGCATAGCGCCGCTCGTTCTGGTAGAGTCCCGGGCTGATGAACTGGAACAGCTCATACAGCACATAGGGTGAAGCCACCAGCAGGCCTGCATACAGCGCCGTCCGCATGTGAATCATAAACTGTTCCGTCAGTCCTGTATTCATCAGGTGCAGCGTGAAAGCGTCGACGCCCAGCAGACGGTACGTCACGAAGTCGCTACTCCGTGGGGCCAGTATCACCCCGAACAGCTCGTCCTTCATGAAGAAGGCCACAATGCCAAAGACCACTACAGCCACCGCCATGCGTATCAGCGCCGAGCGCAGCACATCCAGGTGGTCCCAGAAGGTCATTTCATCTGTTTGAACTTTGAACTTTGAACTTTGAACTTTATGATTACTTTCCGTTCTGTTCATTCGTTCCCTCGTCGTCTGTTTCTATTTCTTTCATGCCGTCCTTAAAGCTCTTCACACCCTTACCCAGGCCTTTCATCAGCTCAGGAATCTTCTTGCCACCGAACAGCAGCAACACGATGAGTGCCAGGACAATGATTTCCGGCATGCCTATTCCAAACAAAAGTAAATTCATCATTTTATTATTGTTTTTGGGTTATTATTTTGCAAAGATACGAAAAAAGTTCGTATCTTTGCAGGCAAATAAACAACATTTAACTATGGAATACGAATTTATTCTACGAATTTTCACTGCCGCCATTTTGGGCGGACTCATCGGATTGGAGCGTGAATGGCGTGCCAAGGAGGCCGGTTTGCGTACCCATTTCCTTGTGGCGCTGGGCTCTGCCGTGTTTATGATAGTCTCGGCCTATGGCTTCAGCGACGTCCAGATGGACGGGATGACGTCTCGCTGGGATGTCAGCCGTGTGGCAGCACAGGTGGTCAGCGGCATCGGTTTCATTGGTGCCGGTACCATCATCTTCCGCAAACAAGAGAATATGGTCAGCGGTCTCACCACAGCGGCTGGTCTCTGGGTCACTGCCGCCATTGGTCTGGCCTGTGGAGGTGGCATGTATGTGTTGGCCACAGCCAGCACCATATTAGTTCTCTTCGGTCTGGAAGCCTTCAACTACTTCCTCCACAAGATCGATAAGAAAAGAGATGAGAAGCATTCCTGACTTCTCACCTCTTTCCACTCACCTTTCACCACTCACCTCTTATAACTCAGTGCCGCCCCGATGGCGGTGCAGAATTCTGCGTGCTTGGGAATATGGAAATGCACCTTATACATCTTCTCGAGCATGGGGTAGATTTCCTTACACTGCGGCAGCAGCGTCAGGTTGCCGATGAGCACGAAGTCCTTGATGCCTGAGTTCAGCGCTGCCAGGATGGTGGCAGAGCCGATGGTCTGCAGCACCATCACGATAAGTCCTAAGGCTAAGTCCTCCTTGGGTGCGTCGTATTGTGCCTTCGAGAACAGTGAGGCAGTAGCGTCCATGGGCAGTCCGGGCAGTGGATGGGTCGAGATGTCGCCAATCTGCAGGTTGATGTGGCTGATGTCGCCCCGCATGGCCAGACTTAGAATCTGCTTCGGATCGCGCGTGTTAAGCATCACGCGACTCAAACCCATCAGTGTTCCTCCACCGATACCGATACCACCGATGTGGCGGATGTCGTCGCCGTCGCATTGCACAAAACTCGTTCCCGTACCCATCGATACGACGATGGCTTTCGACAGACCGCTCTCGAAGCGGGCTCCCAGACCGTCAGCCACGAACTCGTCGACCTTACTGGTTGGAATGCCATACAGCGACTCGTCGATGTAACCTGCTCCCACGCCCGTCAGCATGACCTGTTCGACGTCTTTCAGCTCCACCTTGTTGTCGTGCAGATACTTGCCAAAGGCACCGTACAGCGAGGTAACCTGGTCGGCTGCCGTAATGCGGATAGGCGAGACGACACGTCCCTCGCGTAGTCCCACAATCTTCGTGGTCGATATGCCCACGTCAATTCCGATGATGATTCCCATAGTTTTCTATTTGTTTTTTTCTTGTTTTCTTGTCTGGGTATTATTCTGCGTATTGGTTCAGCGCACTCTCTTTCTGCAGCGTCATCTCGCCACGAAGTTCCTTGCCTTCGTCCAGCCGCAGATAGTACGAACCCTGCAATTTGCCGTTCTTCATCAGCCTGAACTTACATTTGATGGCAGGATAGGCGTTGTTCTCCTCGGGGGCACTGACCTCGTACACATGCAGGAAACCGTCGTAGGCGTTGGCTGCTGCGTCGTACTCCGTAATGCCGTCGACGTTACATTCGGTAATGCCGCAGTAGGTCTCGTCGTTGTTGGTAATGGTGAACGACAGCTTGGGCTGGTCCGCTTCATGGCAGGTCCACGTGCCGTTCAGCGCCTTGGTCAGTTTCTCTTCGGAAATGGTACTCTCTTTCGAGAAATGCTGACCGTCCCACGTGAATAGGTGGAAGGTGCCTTTGAAGTCCTTGTCCCTTTCCACAATGCTGATGTCCTTGCCCTCGTGAGGCAGTTCGTAGGTCGTTGTCATGTCCGCCGTCTGACGGAACCTGATAACGGCATTGCGCTCGGGAGTCATCGTCTCGGTAGCGGGGTTGTAGTCGTAGGCACAGATGGCCTGCATGGTCTTCACGCCCACTTCTCTGCCCGGGCGGACAATATTGATAATCAGGAGCCGGTTGCCGTCCTTGCGGTTCCACATGGCTGCCGTCACATTGTCGCCAGGGGCATCGCCGCGAATCAGTTGTGCATAGCCGCTCTGGCGGTCCACCGTGATGCCACCACCCGTTTCCTCGTTCATCTTTTCGGTAAATTGAGGGTCTTTGGCGTAGTCTAACAGCAGATCGACTGCCTCCGTGGGCCACACCTGGTTAAAAGCCTGCACCAGCGTCATCACGTCGGGCGTCTTTCCACCCTTGGCGACGGGAATATCCTTGTTGGCCCAGTCCACCTCGATATCTTCTGGCGAGCATTTAGCCGCCTGTGCCATGACGGAGTCCGCTCTCAGCGAGTCAGCCATCAACGAGTCAGCCTCGTTGGCGCTGCCTTCTGTCTGTCCCTGTTTTTGTTTGCATCCTGCTATCGCCAGCACGCAAACCACTGCTAACATGAGTTTTTTCATCAGCTTGATAGTAATTTGCCGACAAAGGTACGAATAAGTGAGCAAAATGCCAAATTAATTTGAGTCTTTTCGAGCGAAAGATTGCATTGCGAAGTCACACTTTGCACCTTCAGGTCAAAGAACGCTACCCTTTTCACCTTTAGGTAAAATTCGCTGAAAGACTAACGGAAAGGGTGATTCAGATTATATTGTCTGCAGAGAGTCCATAAAAATTCCAGACCACCATTTTCGACAGAATGGGCGGTAATGGTACCGCCATGCAGGAGGACGGCATTCTTGACGATAGCGAGGCCAAGCCCGGTGCCACCCATCTGGCGACTGCGGCTCTTGTCGATGCGGTAGAATCGCTCGAATATACGAGGCAGGTGCTCTGGGGCTATGCCTGCACCATTATCGCTGAATCGGAATGTCCAAACATCCTTAGTGGATTCAGCACTGATATTGATAGTGGTGCCCTCGCCGGCATAGTTGATGGCATTGTCGATGAGATTGCGGAAGATGCTGTAGATGAGCGAGGGATTGCCTTGAATGATGATGTCCTGAGGCAGACAGTTGTTGAGCGTCATGTGACACTTTTCGAGGGCAATGGCAGTTTCCTGTACGATATCACTGACGATTGCCGACACATCTGTACGTTCCATCGTCAGCTGGTGGGCGGCATAGTCCATGCGGTTCAGCGTCGAGATGTCTTGTAGCAGGGCCGTCAGTCTGCGGGCCTGAGCATTGGTGCGCTCGATGAACTGCCGCTGCGTCTCGCAGTTCATCTGCGGATTGTCGAGGATGGTGTCGGTATAGCCAAGGATACTGGCCACAGGGGTCTTCAGCTCATGAGCGATGTTCTGCGTCAGTTCACGGCGCATTTGGTTCTCTTTGGCAGCCTGTTCACGACTGATGCGCTCGTCCATATGACGGGCATAACGGTAGAGTAGGAGGGCAAGCCCAGCCATTACCAAGAGTGAGAATAGCAGCAAGTGCCAGTCGCTGACTTCATCGAAAGGCTCCAAATACGCCCGATCGTAATCTTCGAACAGGATAAAGATCAGCGCATAGAGGGCAAACACCACCATTACGCTGATGAACATTTTGCTGCCTTCACTCAAATTCTTCATATTTTTCGAACACGAATATCACGAATCAAACGAATTATTCTTCAAACAAATATCCGAATCCCTGGCGGCTGACGATGCAGTTGCCATAGTGGTCTATTTTCTTCCGCATACGTGTGATGTTCACATCCACAGTGCGGTCGCTCACCACTACGTCCTCTGGCCACACGGCATCGAAGATTTGCTGGCGCGAAAATACTTGTCCACGATGTTGCATGAGAAACCCTAACAGTTCGAACTCAGTCTTGGTGAGACTAACGCTTTGGCCATCAACCATTGTCGTTTTCTTGCTGAGGTCAAGTACAAGGCCCTTGAAAGAAATAATGCTCTCCTTGATGGTGCTTGACTGGCTTCTGGCGAGCACAGCTTTCACTCGGGCCACGACTTCGCGCACAGAGAAAGGCTTGGTAATGTAGTCGTCGGCACCCAGTTCGAAACCCTGCAGCGTGTCGTCCTCAGCATCCTTCGCCGTCAGAAAGATAATAGGCAGTTTGCTTGTCTTCGGATTGCTCTTGAGCTTTTCCGCCAGTTCGAAGCCCGTCATCCCCGGCATCATGACGTCGAGTATCAGAAGATCGAAACATTTACCATTTACGATTTTTTCCCATGCAGTTTCGCCTGTATACGCTGCTTCGGCCTGATAGCCTGCTGCTGTCAGGTTATAGAGTAGAATCTCACACAGGTCCTGCTCATCGTCGACCACAAGTATCTTTTTGTATTTCATTATGGCTGCAAATATATAAAAAAGATTTGATAAAGAAGAATATTATCGTCCAAATCTCGCCTCTATTGTAACAACCGCCATCATGCAGGACGATAGGATAAAAGAAAAACCCCTGCTAGAGAAATCTCTGAGACAGGGGTTCATAATGAAAGGAGGAAAGTGGTACCTCCAGGAATCGAACCGGGGACACACGGATTTTCAGTCCGATGCTCTACCAACTGAGCTAAGGCACCAACATTGTGTTAAAAGAGCGCTTTTGTTCTTTTGCGGGTGCAAAGGTACAAAGAAAAAATGAATCGGCCAAACTTTTCTGCGATTTTTTTAGAAAAGTGGCCGATTTTGTCGCTATAATGGATTCCAACCCTGTGCTTTGAGTGGGAATTCCTGGTCGTCGCGAGTGACGAGGACGTGTCCGAGACTCTGCTGGGTGATGTGTCCGATGAGGCGGATGTCGTCCAGTTGCTGTATCTTCTCGTGGTCGCCAATGGGAACGGTAAAGAGCAACTCGTAGTCTTCGCCGCCATTGAGGGCGCAGGTGGTGACATTCATGTTCAGCTCCTCGGCCATGACTGCCGTCTGGTAGTCGATGGGTATCTGCTTCTCGAAGATGCGACAGCCTACGTGGCTCTGCTTGCAGATGTGGATGAGCTCGCTGGAGAGTCCGTCGCTGATGTCCATCATGGCTGTGGGGCGGATGCCGGCTTCGCGCAGTCGCTGGATGATGTCGCCACGGGCCTCGGTCTTGAGCTGGCGCTGCAGAAGGTATTCCTTGCCACTGAAGTCGGGCGTAGCTATAGTTGAGAGTTGAGAGTTGAGAGTTGAGAGTTTTTGGCTGTCGCCATTGGCTTTGGCTTCGGCAATTTTTTCCTGTAGCTCATTGACCTGATCGTAATAGACGGCTTTTTCGCGCTCGAGGAGTTGCAGGCCCATGTAGGCGGCACCGAGGTCGCCCGAGACACAGATGAGGTCGGTTTCATGGGCTCCGTTGCGATAGACGATGTCGTCCTTGCGGGCCTCGCCAATGCAGGTGATGGAGATGGCCAGTCCGGTGTAGCTGCTGGTGGTGTCGCCACCCACGATGTCGACGCCCCATTTGTCGCAGGCCATGCGCAGTCCAGAGTAGAACTGTTCTATGTCCTCGACGGTGAAGCGCTTCGAGAGTGCCAGCGAGACGGTCATCTGACGTGGGGTGCCGTTCATGGCAAAGATGTCGCTGATGTTGACCATGGCGGACTTCCAGCCCAGATGCTGCAGGTCGATATAGGTCAGGTCGAAGTGGACTCCCTCCATGAGCATGTCGGTGGTGACGAGTACCTCTGAGTCGGGATAGTGAAGTACGGCGCAGTCGTCGCCTACGCCGTACTTGGTTGATGTGTTTTGTGGCTTGATGTCCTGCGTGAGGCGGTCTATCAAGCCGAATTCTCCTAATGATGCTATTTCCATCCTTCAGTGGGGTGATCTTGATTGAATTTCTCTTCAGTGGAACTTTCTACTTTCTCGTTGCGGATAATCATCTCGCGCATGATTTCGGTCATGATGGGCTGAGCCTTGTTGGCTGCCTCCTGGACCTCCTCGTGGCTCACCTCGACGGGAATGTCGAAGCCGCCCAGGTCGGTGATGACGCTGACGCCGAAGGTGCGGATGCCGCAATGGTGGGCTACGATGACCTCAGGAACGGTGGACATGCCGACGGCGTCGCCACCCAGCGTGCGGTACATGCGGTACTCGGCAGGAGTCTCGAACGTGGGACCCTGTGTGCCAACATAGACGCCATAGGTGAGACGGATGTTCTTCTCCTTGGCAATCTGTGTGGCCAGTTTGATGAGGCTGATGTCGTAGGTCTCGTGCATGTCGGGGAAGCGAGGACCTGTGGGGAAGTTCTTGCCACGCAGCGGATGCTCGGGGAAGAAATTGATGTGGTCGGTGATAATCATCACGTCGCCAATCTTGAAGGCGGGATTCATGCCACCGGCGGCATTTGACACGAAGAGCGTCTTGATGCCCAGCTCGTACATCACTCGGGTGGGGAAGGTGACCTGCTTCATGTCGTAGCCTTCATAATAGTGGAAACGGCCTTGCATGGCCATGATGTCGACACCGCCCAGCTTACCGAAGATGAGTTTGCCGGAGTGGCCCTCGACGGTAGATACGGGGAAGTTAGGAATGTCAGCGTAGGGAATCTCGAACTTGTCAGTTATTTCTGAAGCTAATTGTCCGAGGCCGGTTCCCAGCACAATGGCTGTCTTGGGACTTGTTGTCATCCTTGCCTTTAGCCAGGATGCTGTTTCTTGAATTTTTTCGTACATAGCCTGTTATTTGTTGGTTAAAATTATCTTCCTGATCCTGCATGAATTTGACGCGGACAGGCAATACATAAAGATTCTTCTTCACATCTTCGCTCAGTCCCTCAGCGTCCTTCAGACGGGTTACGTCCTTCTCGGTGGTGATAATGCATCGGGGTGAGGGCAGGGCGTTGAAGGTCTCGTTGATGAGCTGGATGTCCTTCTTGCGGAACCGATGGTGGTCGGAGAAGGTCAGTGGGGCGAGATGGGTGATGACGGGCGAGAGGTCGTGTTCCAGTTGCTGGGGCGACGCGATGCCTGTCAGCAGCAGGGTATGATGGTCTTTCAGGTCGGCCAGCTGCCTCGTCTTGGCATGCTGAGCATCAGGGAATACAGCACTAAGATCGTCGTACTCGAGGGTGGAGAAGTAGAGCCGCTGATAGGGATAGAGACTCATGGCCTTGGTGATGACGCGATACTCCATGGGTTTCAGGTCTTGCGGACATTTGGTGACAATGACGATGTCGGCACGGTCCTTGCCTCGGAGCGGCTCGCGCAGTCGTCCGGCAGGCAACAGGGTGTCGTAGATAATCAGTCGGTGGTAGTCTACCAGCAGGATGTTAATGCTGGGTTTGACGTAACGGTGCTGGAAGGCATCGTCGAGCAGAACGACATCGAGTTTGCTGTCGTTCTCGACGAGTTTTTCTATTCCGTGACAGCGGTTCTTGTCGACGGCGATGGTTACGTTGGCGAATTTCTGTTTCATCTGGTAGGGCTCGTCGCCAATCATCCGCATGGGCGTATCGGCGTCGGCAATGATGAATTCCTTGCTTTCGCGTTTATATCCACGGCTCAGCACTGCCACTTTGAAGGTGTCCTTCAGCACATTGACCAGATACTCCACATGGGGTGTCTTGCCTGTTCCGCCAACAGTGATGTTGCCAACGGAGATGACGGGGACCTGGAAAGCGCGCGACTTCAGCGCCCCTGTCTCGAACAACAGGTTGCGCAGCTTGACGCCCAATCCGTAGCACCAGCTCAGAGGCAGTAGCCACTTGTTGATTTTGATGAAATCGCCCTCCACGACTTTAAACTTTGAACTTTAAACTTTATGATTACTTAATGTTCACGTAATACGGCAGACGGGCCTGGATGGCACTGTGGCGATTCATGTTCTTGACAAACAGGAACGGCTCGTAGTATTCGCCCAGCGTCTCTCTGAGCTGGCTGTCCAGATAGCTGCCTTTGGAATCCATACTGCTCATCAGACTCTCCCACCAGCTGGCCTCTTCAGGATAGTTGGTGGCATGATACTCATCGAGCTTGGCAAGTTTCGCAGCCTTCTCGATGGCTTTGTCAAGACCGCCAATCTCGTCGACTAGCTTGATTTTCAAGGCATCGTTACCCAGCCATACACGTCCCTGGGCAATCTCCTCGATTTGTTCGATAGTCTGATGGCGTCCGTCGGCTACACGCTTGCGGAACAACTCATAGCCGCGACCGATATACGATTCGAGCAACGACAGTTCTTCAGCATTGAACGGACGGGCTACCGTGCCGAAGGCGGCAAACTTGTTGGTCTTCACCTCGTCGAACTTAACACCCAGCTTGTCGGTCAGCAGCCCACTGAAGTCGGGGAACATGCCGAAGATGCCGATAGAACCGGTGATGGTGGTGGGCTCGGAGTAGATGTAGTTTGCTGCGCAGCTGATGTAGTAGCCACCCGATGCGGCATAACCGCCCATAGACACTACGACGGGCTTCTTGGCCTTGAGGTTCACGACGGAATTCCAGATTTGTTCAGAGGCATAGGCAGAACCACCAGGAGAGTTGACGCGCAGCACGACAGCCTTGACATCGTCGTCCTTGGCCAGACGGTCGAGGTCCTTGCAGACGGTATTGGCCACGATGCTATGTCCGTTCTGGGTCAAGCCGCCCGTTTCGGAGTCGACGATATCGCCATAGGCATAGTAGACGGCCACCTGGTCGCCCTCCTTTTTCTGTCCCTTGACACCTTCCATATCGGTCAGCGTCAGCTGTTTTACGTCATCCTTCTCGTCGGCCTTCAGCATTTTGTTGATCTCAGCCTTGACCTCGTTGGTATACAGCAGCTTGTCGACCATCTTCATCTTCACGTATTCTGCAGGCTCGCTGAGCGTGATGAAACGGTCGGCATAGGCGTTCAGCGTATCGACGGGAATCTTACGGCTGTCGGAAACATCCTTCAGCATGACTTGCCAGATGCCGTTGATATAGGCTGTCACCTGCTCGCGGTTAGGTTCGCTCATCTGGTCGGCAGTCATCATCTCAGGGGCACTCTTATACTTGCCCACTTTGCAGAGCTGGTACTTCACCCCGAACTTGGCCAGCAGGTCCTTCACGAAATACGGATTGGAGGCTAGTCCGTGCCAGTCGATCATGCCCTGAGGATTCAGGAAAACCTTGTCGGCTACACTACTTATATAATAGGTGGACTGCTCGTAAGAGTCGGCATAGGCCACAATCCACTTGCCGCTCTTCTTGAAGTCGAGCAGGGCCTCGCGGATGGCATGTGTGGAGGCTGGAGTGTCAGCCGAGAACAGACCTGCCTCGATATAGATACCCTTGATATTCTCGTTCTCCTTGGCCTTGCGGATGGCGCTGAGTATGTTGTCCAAGCCCAAGTTCTCGCTGACCTGTCCCGTCAGCTGTGCTATCGGATTTCCTTCCGTGCGCTCGTCCAGCTGTCCGGACAGCATCAGGGTGAAAACGGAGTTCTCTTCCACATTGGTTGTGCTGGCGCTCGACGCAGCAAGACCTACCAGTGAGATCACTGACAGGATTCCCATGATAATCGTTACAAGGATGATGCCCGTAACGGTTGCCAAAACGTATTTCAGGAATTCTTTCATAATTGTTTATAGTTTGATAATATTCTGCAAAGGTACGAAATAGAATGTATATAACAAAATATTTTTTTACTTTTTTACCTTTTATTGATAGTTACGGATTCTGACGTCGATACCCGTATCTCCCAACAGCAGTTTTGCCTTGTTGACGGGGGTGTCGTTGTAGTGGTAGGGGAACAGCACTTTGGGCTTGATGGTCTTTGCCGCTTTTGCCAACTGTTCTACCGTCATGGTGTAAGGCTGATTACAGGGCAGGAAAGCAATGTCGATATTGTGGATGTCGGCCATCTCAGGGATGTCCTCCGTATCGCCTGCTACATAGATGCGAAATCCGTCGATGGTCAGGATGTAGCCATTATCCCTGCCTTTAGGGTGATACTGCGTGCGTCCTTCCGAGTAGTTGTAGGCTGGTACGGCCTTCAAGGTAACGTCATCTGCGATGGTTATGCTGTCGCCGTTTTGCAGCACGCGGGCATTGCGGTATTGCTGGCTCACATTATAGTTGGTAAACACGATGGTGCTGGGGGTTACCAGTTGCGTCAGTGCCATGCGGTCGAAGTGGTCTGCATGCTCATGAGTGATGAAAATGTAGTTGGCATGTGGCATGACGGTATAGTCAGTCTGGGGCTTCAACGTGGTCACGGGATCCACATAGAAATAACGTCCGTCGTATTCTATCTGGAATGTGGCATGTTTGATACAAGTGAACTTGATTTCCTTGCCCGATTTGGTCTTAAAGGTATCTGTCTGACGCTGCTGGGCATGAGCCATTCCCACACAGAGAAATGCCAGGCAAAGGGCTGTTACGGTTTTCTTCATATTGTTTATTCTTTAGGTTTTTCAATCTTGTTTTTAACTACATATCGCTGGTAGTAGGTGATGAGCAGCGTGGTCATGGGCAGCGCGATGACCATGCCCAGAATGCCCAGCAGCGAGCCCCAGATGGAGAGCGACAAAAGGATGATAGCTGGGTTGAGTCCCATGACGTGTCCCATGATCCTGGGTGTCAGAATGGTGTCCTGAATGATCTGTACTACTGCGAAGACGATGAGCACTCCCAGCATGATAAGCCAGAAGCTCTGTCCCGTATCCGCCGCTTTCACCACAGCGAGTAGAATGGCAGGAATGAATCCAATGAGCTGAAGGTAAGGCACCATGTTGAGCAGTCCGATGAACATGCCCAGTCCGATGGCCATGGGGAAGTCGATGATGAGGAATCCGATGCTGAACAGTACTCCGACACAGAAGGCCACCAAGCCTTGTCCGCGGAAATAGAGGTTCATGCCCTGTTCCACGTCCTTGACCAGTTTCTGTGCAAAGGGGCGGTACCGCTCCGGCAGGAATGGCACCCAACCTTCGGCCATCGCCTCGTAGTCGAGCAGGATAAATAACGTGTAGATAGCCACCATAGTCATCGATATCATGCTCGACACGATGCCCAGCGACTGGGTAATCATGTCCCATATCTTAGGCAGTCCCTGCTTGATGGTATCGATGAATCCCTCCTGAGTGATAAGTGCCTTTAAGTCGTCCATCGTGAAGTGCTCGTGGATGAAGTCTTCCAGCATGTCGGGGATGTTGCTCAGGTTGACGTTGTTTGCAATAAATATCTCGGCCAGCTCTTTTACGCGCGCCCCTTCTTCGATGATAGGAGGAACCATCAGCATGAAGAGCCCCGTCAGTACAAGTCCAACGACCAGGAACGTACACAGGATGCCTGCTAAGCGGAATTTCAGGTGACAGCGGTACTGGAAGAATTTCACCAGCGGGAATAGGATGTAGGCTATCAGCCACGCCAGGAAGAACGGCAGAAGCACTCCACTGAGCCTGTTCAGTAGCATGATGATGGCCACGATGGTTACTACGCCCAGAAAACCTCGTACGAAACTGTCAAATGTTATTTTCTTTTGTTCCATGCTGCAAAGATAGTGTAAATCGAGCGAAATGCAAAATAATTTTGCAGTTTTAATAATTATTTATTATCTTTGCAGCATGATTATCGAACCCGTAGCTTTTTTCCGTTCACCGCTGACGACGAAATTCGGTGTTCCTCGTCAGAGCGGTATTGTCAGCGAATTGCCTGGACGCATTGAATTTGTGGCCCCCTATACGCAGCCGGAGGCCCTGCGTGGATTGGAGGACTACGAATACTTGTGGCTTATCTGGGGGTTCTCGGAGCATGTCAACGCTGAAAAGCACCCAACGGTGCGTCCTCCCTTGTTAGGTGGCAACGAGCGGGTAGGGGTGTGGGCCACGCGTTCGCCCTTCCGTCCTAACAATCTGGGACTATCCTCTGTCCGCATCCGTCGTGTGCTGATGGACGAATCAGCCATCGAGGTGCAGGGGGCCGATTTGATGGATGGTACCCCGATTTACGACGTCAAGCCCTATTTGCCTTATGTGGACAGTCATGCTGAGGCACGAGGCGGATTTACCGACCAACACGCCTGGCAGCGTCTTGAAGTCTCGCTGCCTGCTTCCGTGCAGCATGATTTCTCTGACGGCGACCTCGCTGTGCTGCGCGAACTGCTGGCTCTTGATCCGCGTCCCCACTATCACGACGATGAACAGCGGGAATATGGCATGCCTTTCATGGGGTACGACGTCCGCTTCCGAGTGGCCGACGGCGTCCTCTACGTTTTAGAAGTCTCTGCCCTCTAGTCTCTCACCTCTTACCTCCAAATGATGCTGACATGGTCGAAGCCCATCGTTTTCATCATTCTGCGGAACTGGGTTTCGCCATTTTCCCGTGCAATGCGCAGGTTTTCTTTTGTCAAGCTGTGGCCTAGCATCTGCCGATAGGCTTTCTGATAGAGCTTGTCACGGTCTTGGTGCGACCATTTGCAGCTCTGGTAGAAACTCTTCGTCCGTGCCTCGTCAATGAAGTCTTTGTCCAGCAGGCCTGGTTGGGGTAGGGTGACTGTGATGGAGTCGCCCGTTGCGACAATCCACCCTGGCTCCACTTGGTGCATGTTGATGCCCAGACGCACTGTGCCGTAGTAGATGCGCACCAGATGGTCGTCCGAGAGGAATCCCTTGCGGATGGTGTCCACCAGTTCTTCGCTGGCTATCGACAAGAACTCCCATTCTCCGATGGCCTTGATGCTGGTAATCTGCTCGGGGGTGACGTCGATGCTTTGGTCGACCTCGACGCCAATCTCTGCCTTACTGATACAACCTTTCATCCACCAGACCAGCAACCATGCAGCGATGAAAGCCACAACGATACCTGCTATTTTGTATTTCCAATTCATTTCCGTTCCAGATTAGAGTTGATGAGTGACATGATGTCCAGGTTCTTGCGGAAGGCAATGGTCACATTCTCTTCTTTGTAACCCATTTCCGTCAGCATAGGAACCAATACACGGGCAGCATTCTCCTGAGCCTGTTGTTTGATGCCCAGTCGGGGTACGCTGTTCAGAATCGACTGGCGCCCTTGCTGTTCGTAGGCCGAGAGTTCCTTGTCGGTAAAGTGCGAGCGGGTCAGTCCGACATATTCCCTGATTTCATTCTGGTTGATTTTCGAACTGGTGAGCACCACCTGCGGATCTGGCAGCAGGATGGTAATCTTGTCGCCGTTTCGCTCGATATGCTGTTCCGTGAAGTTGGCAAAGTCGATGTATGCTTTCAGGGTGGCGTCCATGGGGATAGCTACCTTCCGCTCGCCTAAGGGCAAGGTGATGTCGATGTCCTGTTTAAGCAGGTTACCCTTCAGCTTGAGTACGTCGTCGTGCGTCACGATTTTGTGGATGTGGTACTCTGTCGTGTATAGACGGGCACATTTTTGAATCTGTGTCACCAGCATGGGTATGGTATCTATTGCTGCCGGTTGTTGCTCTTGAGGGGTATCACCCTCCGACGAACAGGCAGTCAGTAGTAGTGTAATCAGCACAATAAATTGTAGGTATAATCTCATTATTTTCGTTTTTATAGTGCAAAGATATTAAAAAATCTCAAAACACGGAAAATATATCGAATTTATTTTTGGCGTCAACTATTTTTTTTATACCTTTGCAGCACAAAACATTTTCCTCCTTTCTAGAATTAGAATTAGGTAAAAAAAGACGAGAGCGTCTTTTAAAAAGTATAGGTATTATTCTAACTTAATAATGGAAGGTATAGATTGGATAACAAAAAATATCCCGCCAGTGATGGTGGGATATTCTTTTTTTTTCGTACCTTTGCTGCGTCAAACTATAATTAGTAAGATGAAACGAGTTACAATAGCCCTTTCGGTTGTGGTCGCAGCCCTGCTTTTAGGAGCTTGCGGCAATAAGAAGAAAAGTGAGGACATTATCACCCAGCGTGTGGTGACAGCGGCCCCTCAAGGTCCTATCCGTATGCCTGAGAATACGGATCAGCGCGAGGTTAAGTGGATAGGAAAGACCTATCAGGTGACGATTCACCGTCAGCCAGCCGATACGCTTTCTTTGGTGAAGGACGATACGGGTCAGAAGTATGTTGACAATATCTTCACTTTGACAGTCTCGCGTCAGGATGGTTCTGTGTTCTTCACGCGTAAATTTGTCAAGACCGACTTTGCACGACTGGTCGGTGACGATTTCCGCCGTACGGGCATCCTCGAGGGCTTTGTCTTCGACAAGGCCAATGGTGACTGGCTGGAGTTTGGTGCCAGTGTAGGTCGCCCGCAGACTGACGAGTATATCCCTTTGGTGGTTCGTCTGTCGCGAATGGGTGATTTGGATATGAAGGTCGACGATCAGCTCGATACCAATTCCGACCTCCACGAGGATCAGAATGGCGCTGACGACGACGGCGTCTGACTACATGCTTTGTAGAGTGTTCCCCATGCCGTGCTGAGTGCAGTCATCGTGGGGAAAATCAGGTTGGCACCCTTGTCGGCCAACTGCTTATCGGGCAATGGTCCCGTGTTGACGGCAATGGTCATGCAGCGAGCTGCTACAGCGGCCTCTACGCCTAAAGGAGCATTTTCGACCACAAAGGTTTCCCAAGGTTCTATTGAACATTTTTTCATCCCCATCAGGTAGGGTTCGGGGTGGGGCTTGCCGTGTTTCACATCGAAGGCTGTCACGATGAGCTCTTCCTGGAGCAATCCCTTAAAATCTATCAGCAATTTATCCAGCAAGGCATGCTGTGCACTGCCTGTTACCACACAAATCTTCAGACCGTCTGCCTTGATTTGCTCCATCAGGCTTTTGATGCCTGGCATGATCTGGGCTGGCGTCAACAGACATTGTTCTGCGAACAGCTTGGCCTTGTGGGCATACATCTCCTGTGCCTCGTCGTCTGTCAGTTCCCTGTTCCATTGTGCTCGGGCCAGCGTCTTGATGGTCTCCACGCCGCGCATTCCTTCGTAGACGTATGCCCCTTCGTAAGGCATATCCAGTCCGAAATCCTTCATAGACTCGTGCCACGACACGGAGTGGTTCGACATGGAGTCGTAGATGACACCGTCCATATCGAAAAGCACGGCTTTAGGTGCAAAATCTTTAAAGCCGTGCTTTTCTTTATACAATTCAATTGCTTTCATAATTAGTAATTAGCAATTAGTAATGAGTAATTATGATTACACTTTAGGCTGTTCTTGACTTTAAAACATATCATAATTACTAATTTCTCATTACTCATTACTCATTTGCCAGGCGAGCCTTAATGGCCTTTGAGTCTTCTTCGTAGCCGGGTTTGTCGAGCAGGGCAAACATGTTCTTCTTATAGGCCTCTACACCAGGCTGGTTGAAGGGGTTCACACCCAGCACGTTTCCACTGATGCCACAGGCAATCTCGAAGAAGTAGATCAGCTGACCGATGTAATATTCGTTCAGTTTGGGAACACTGATGCGGATGTTTGGCACGCCACCATCGACATGAGCCAGACAGGTTCCCAGTTCAGCCATCTTGTTTACTTCATCCACGCGTTTGCCAGCGAGGAAATTCAGACCATCGAGGTTCTCCTCGTCCTCAGGGAACAACAGCTTCTTCTCGGGCTCCTCAATCGAGATAACGGTCTCGAAGATAGTGCGCTCGCCGTCCTGAATCCACTGACCCATCGAGTGCAGGTCGGTGGTGAAGTCTACACTTGCGGGGAAGATACCCTTCTTGTCCTTACCCTCCGACTCGCCGTACAGCTGCTTCCACCACTCTGAATAGAAGTGCAACTTGGGCTGGTAGTTCACCATAATCTCAATCTTCTTACCGTTCTGGTACAGTGCATTGCGAACGGCAGCATACTGAGCGGCGGGATTCTCGTCGAAGGCAACGTCCTTGCCGCAAGCCTTCTCCATATCCTGAGCACCGGCTACCAACTGCTTGATGTCGAAACCAGCGCAGGCGATAGGCAGCAGACCTACTGGGGTGAGCACCGAGAAGCGACCGCCTACGTTGTCAGGGATGATGAACGACTTGTAGCCCTCCTTGTCAGCACAGGTACGTGCAGCACCACGCTTGGCATCCGTAACGGCAACAATCACCTTCTTAGCCTCTTCCTTACCACGCTGAGCTTCACACTGCTTCTTCAGCAGACGGAAGGTCAGGGCAGTCTCAGTGGTGGTACCAGACTTCGAGATATTGATAACGCCAAATTTCTTACCCTTCAGATATTCAGTCAGCTCGAACAGATAGTCCTCGCCAATATTATTTCCTGCAAAGAGGATGATGGGGTTCTTCTTATCCTGGATGAGCCAGCCGAACGAGTTGCTCAGAGCTTCGATGACGGCACGGGCTCCCAAGTAAGAGCCGCCGATACCAGCCACAACGACTGCCTCGCAGTTGTCGCGCAGCACCTTGGCGGTAGCTTGAATCTCGTCGAGGAAAGCAGGTGTAATCTCTGTGGGCAGATGCAACCAGCCCAAGAAATCGTTACCAGGGCATGTGCCGTTCTCCAAAGCCTCTTGTGCGGCCTTTACCTTAGGTGCCAAAGCACTCACTGCGCCTGCCTCCAGGAAGCAAGCAGCCTTTGTGATGTCAAGTTTGATGTTGTTCATAATACGTATAGTTTGTTTGAATTTAAATGAATGTCAGTTTATCGGAACGAGTCTGTCAGCAGTTTGATTTCAATCTGTGGACTGATGCGTTCGTACAGAATGTTGTATACGGCATCGAGGATGGGCATATTGACGTGACAATGGCGGTTGATTTCCTTCATACATTTGGTGCCGAAGTAACCCTCCGCTATCATTTCCATCTCTATCTGTGCCGACTTGACGCTATATCCCTTGCCAATCATCGTACCAAAGGTGCGGTTGCGCGAGAAATTCGAATAGCCTGTTACCAGCAAGTCGCCCATATATACCGAGTCTGCAATATTGCGTTCTATGGGGTTGATGACCTTTAGGAAACGGGCCATTTCCTGTACGGCATTGGCCATGAGAACAGCCTGGAAATTGTCGCCGAACTTCAGACCATTACAGATACCTGCGGCAATGGCATAGACATTTTTCAAAACGGACGAATACTCGATGCCAATAACGTCGGTCGATGTCTTGGTCTTGATATAGTCGCTGGATAGCAAGTCGGCAAAAGCCTGCGCCTTGTCACGATCGGCACAGCCTACCGTGAGGTAGGAGAGACGTTCGAGCGCCACCTCTTCGGCATGGGACGGACCGCCGATGCACGCCAGATTCTCGTATGGCACATCGTAGACCTGATGGAAATACTCTGAACAGACGAGGTTCTCGTCGGGCACGATACCCTTGATGGCGGTGACGATATATTTGTCGCGTAGGCGCGTCTTGAGTTTCTTCAGATGGCTCTTGAGGTAGGGCGACGGGGTAACGAAAACCAATGTGTCGTACTGCTGAACAATCTTATTGAGGTCGCTGGAAAAGAAAATCTCGTCCATGTCGAAGCGAACGCTCTGCAGATAGGCCGGATTGTGGCCTAGTCGCATAAAGTCCTCGATGCGGTCGTCACGGCGTATGTACCATCCGATGTGGTGAGTGTGTCCCACCACAATCTTGGCTATAGCCGTGGCCCACGAGCCGCCACCAATAATAGCTATCCTACCGCAGTCGTACATGTCTTCAATGCATAATTAATAATGCATAATGCATAATTAGGCTTGCGCCTTTTCAATCCATGCAGCGACTTCGTCGACTGATGGCTTCTGCATTTCGAGCTTATATTTCTTGACGATGTCGCCAATCTTCTGCTGGAGGCCCTGGGGCTTCTCAGAGGCGATGTTCTGGATGAGGTTGAAGCCTGCCTTGCGCAGCACGGGTACCCACTCTTCAGCGACACCAATCTCTGCCCACTCGGCAGGAGTCGACTGGGGAATCTTCTTCTCAGGCTTCATCTGTGGGAACAGCATCACCTCGCCAATGGTGAACTTACCTGTGAGCAACATCACCAGACGGTCGATACCGATACCGATACCAAACGTGGGAGGCATACCATACTGCAACGCGCGCAAAAAATCCTGGTCGATGATCATCGCCTCGTCGTCACCCTTGTCAGCCAGTCGCATCTGCTCGATGAAACGCTCCTCCTGATCAATAGGATCGTTGAGCTCAGAATAAGCATTAGCCAGCTCCTTACCATTCACCATCAGCTCGAAACGCTCGGTCAAGCCGGGCTTTGAGCGGTGCATCTTGGTGAGCGGCGACATCTCCACAGGATAGTCGGTGATGAAGGTAGGCTGGATGAACGAACCCTCGCAGAACTCACCAAAGAGCTCGTCGATCAACTTGCCCTTACCCATGGTCTCGTCGACATCCATGCCCTTCGACAGGCAGAACTGACGAATCTCATCCTCCGTCTTGCCATCGCAGTCGAAACCAGTCTTCTCCTTGATGGCGTCGAGGATAGGCAAGCGACGGAAAGGCGCCTTGAACGAGATGATGTTACCATCGATCTCCACCTCGGGCTTACCGTTGACAGCCGTACAAATCTGCTCAAGCATATTCTCCGTGAACGTCATACCCCAGAGCAGGTCCTTGTAGCTCACGTAGAGCTCCATGCAGGTGAACTCAGGGTTGTGGGTCTTGTCCATACCCTCGTTGCGGAAGTTCTTACCCATCTCGTAGACGCCCTCGAAACCACCTACGATGAGGCGTTTCAGGTAGAGCTCAGTGGCGATACGCATATACATATCCTGATTAAGCGCATTGAAGTGGGTGATGAAGGGACGTGCCGAGGCACCGCCTGCGATATTCTGCAGGATAGGAGTGTCTACCTCAGTATATCCGGCACCGTCGAGAATGTTGCGCAGCGTGCGGATAATGGTGGCACGCTTCAGGAAGGTATCCTTCACACCCTCGTTCACCACCAGGTCGACATAACGCTGGCGATAACGCAACTCGGGGTCGTCGAATTTGTCGTAAGCCACACCATCCTTATATTTTACAATAGGTAATGGTTTCAGGGCCTTCGACAGCAGCGTCAGCTCCTGACAGTGCACACTGATTTCGCCAGTCTGCGTGCGGAACACGAAACCCTTGATGCCGATGAAGTCGCCGATGTCCAACAACTTCTTGAACACCGTATTATATAACTCCTTGTCCTCACCAGGGCACAGGTCGTCACGGGTGATGTACACCTGGATACGGCCCTTCGAGTCCTGTAATTCTACAAATGAAGCCTTGCCCATCACGCGACGGCTCATCATACGGCCGGCGATGCTCACCTCACGAGGGGCTGCATCATCCTGGAAGTTTTCTATAATCTCTGTTGAAAATGCATTGGTGGGATATTCAGCAGCGGGGTAGGGGTTGATGCCCATCTCGCGAAGCTGTTGCAGACTTTCGCGTCTGCCAATCTCTTGTTCACTGAGTTCTAATATATTCATCTTTTATCTAATAAATGTTCACTATACGTTTGCAAAGGTACAAATAAAATGGGAAATAGGTGTGAGATATTAGGAAATATTTACTTTTGACGTTAAATAATTGCTAATTTCTTGACAAAAGTTTGGTAGTTTCAAGAATAATGCTTACTTTTGTAGCACTAAAGACAATTACTTGAAACTGTATGACACACGAACCAATCAAGACTCGCGTAGTAGGAGTAGATATTCAGATAGATACCACTACATTAGCAGTGATTGACGTCAGGGGAAACATTCTGGCGCGGAAGGAGTTTGCTACGGGAACAAATCCTAACATTGGCGATTTCTCATCGATACTGAGCCAGCATGTGGTTAGTCTGGTCGAGGAAAACGGCGGCTACGAAAGTATTCGCTCGCTGGGTATCTGCTGTTCGAGTTCTAACTTCATGACGGGTTGCATCGAGAATGCCCCCAACCTGCCCTGGAAGGGAGTGGTCCCCTTGGCTGCCATGATGCGCGACCGCTTGGGACTGGCTGTGGCACTGGGTAATAACGCCCATGCCCGTGGGCTTGGTGAGTTGGCATTCGGAGTGGCTCACGGCATGAAGGATTTCGTGTTGCTGACACTGGGTGGTGGCGTAGGCAGTAGTATTTTTATTAACGGACAGTATTATTTCGGTCGTGACGGATTTGCTGGCGAGATAGGTCACAGTTGTGCCAAGGATAATGGACGACTGTGTGGATGCGGCAATAAAGGATGTCTGGAGATGTATTGTTCGAAAAAAGGTATCATACTGACTGCCCAGGAAGTGATGTCCGAGCGTTCAGAACCATCGAAAATGCGCCAGACGGAGGCGTTGACACCTGAAGTCATAGTGTCGTTCTGTGAGATGGGTGACGAACTGGCCATTGAGACCATGCGTCGTACTGGCGAGATGCTGGGCATCGGTTTGGCAAACTACGCGAGCATCATCAATCCTGAGGCATTTATCTTTACAGGAAGTGTGGCCCATGCCGGCGATTGGTTGTTGGAGCCTGCCTGGGAGAGTTTCAACGCACACGTATTCCGTAATATAGAAGGCAAGGTGAAGTTCCTGCCCTCTCATTTCGATGAAAGCGAGGCAAACCTGCTGGGAGCCAGTGTGTTGGCATGGAATGTAAAGGAATACTCGCTGTTTAAATAGCAAAAACATTATTAACTTACACTATAGAACTATCATTACTGTTATGGACGAAGAAGTAAAAAGTAAAGTCATTGGAGTCGACATCAGCATCGAGCGTACGACGTACGCCATTGTTGACATTCGAGGGAACATTCTGGCGGAAGACAGCTTCGTAACGTCTGATTACTCTGATGCTAACGAGTATGTAACGGCATTGTCGGAACGCTTGTATGAGATGATGGAAGCTAACGGAGGTTACGAAAAAGTGCGTTCAATCGGTATCAGCGCTCCGAGTGTCAGTTCCGTAACTGGCTGCATTACCAATGCGGCCAATCTTCAGTGGAAGGGTGAGATACCCTTGGCAGCATTGGTGCGCGACCGCATGGGAATGGCTGTTGCTGTAGGCAACGACGCCCACGTGGCGGCATTGGGAGAATACACCTATGGTTCGGCTCATGGCATGAAAGACTTCATCATTATCAGTCTGGGCGTAGGCGTGGGCAGCTGTTTCTTCTCGCAAGGTCGTGAACACGTCGGAACAGGTGGCTTTGCCGGAGAGTTCGGACACTGTTGCATTGTTGCCGACGGACGCGAGTGCGGCTGTGGCAATAAAGGATGTTTAGAGTCCTATGTCGGGGCTAACGGTGTTGTGCGTACCGCCAAGGACTTGATGTTGGAATCGGATGAACCGTCGTTGTTACGCGATATAGATAAGTTGACTCCCAGACTGATATATGAATGCTGCGAAAAGGGTGATGCATTAGCCATAGAGACCTTCCGCCAGACGGGAAATAAGCTGGGACTCGGGCTGGCGAACTATGCCAGTCTGATCAATCCGCAGGCCATTATCCTGACGGGAGGCATCTCGCACGCAGGAAAATACCTGCTGGAACCATGCCGCGAGTCATTCGAAAAACACGTATTCCCCAATATGCGTGGGAAAGTCAAGATTGTCGTGTCGCGAATGGACAACCGCGAGCGTGACGTGCTGGGAGCCGCTGCCCTGGCGTGGGAAGTCCCCGAGTACTCGCTGTTTAAATAGCAGACAGCTATTAGCTGTTGGCCTAATATTTGAAGGAACTGCCTCCTACGAACTCTCGCATGATGCTCGTAGGGGGTATTTCTTTGTCGCTGACGGGCAGGAAGAAACGGATGAATTTCAGCAGACGGTGCGCCTCGCTGTATTCAGGACAGTTTTTGGGAACCTGCGAGAGAATGAGTTCTGCATGGGTGCGCAGGACGGCAAACTCAATGTTCAGTGCAGAGTTGAACATCACGTCGGCCGTTTCTTGGAATGGGAATATCCACTGCTCCTCAGCATCCAGCACGTTCTTCCATTGTGCTATGGTCTGCTGGGCCGTGAAGGCTCCCTTGTTGTAGTCGCGGATGATGCGTCGCAACAAGCGGTTGTCGCGAACGGGAATCCAGTTGTGGTCGTCGAGCGAAATGCTGGTCAGTGCGGAAATGTATATTTTGTACTTGACCTTATCGGAAATCTTCTTCGTCAGCAGTGGATTCAAGGCGTGGATACCCTCAATAATCAGTACGGTATCGCCTGCCAATTTCAGCTTTTTACCATTCCACTCGCGTTTGCCGGTCACGAAATTATACTCCGGTATTTCAACGCGTTCGCCCTGCATAAGCCGCTGCAGATGCTCTTCGAGCAATGCGTATTCAACGGTTTCGATATTGTCGAAATCGTAGTCGCCATTAGGCAGCTTGGGCGTGTCCACGCGATTGACGAAATAGTCGTCCGTCGAGAACGACAGGGGGCGCAGACCGCAGGCCAGCAACTGGACACTCAGACGTTTGCAGAACGTCGTCTTTCCTGAACTCGACGGCCCCGTAATGAGCACCATGCGTACGGGGTCCTTCTTGCGGTGGAAACGACGGTCAATCTCTTCGGCAATCTGCACGATTTTCTTTTCCTGCAAGGCCTCGCTGACCTGAATGAGTTCGGAACCATAGCCGCGCTGGACCGCACGGTTCACGTCGCCAACGTTCGACAGACGCATGATGATGTCCCAGCGTGTCTTCTCGGCAAACATCTCGTAGGTCTTCGGCTGATCCACCTTCTCTGCGAGTTGCAGGGGATTATTCCAGTCGGGCACACGCAGCAACAATCCCTCTTCATAACGTTCCAGCCCCCACACTTTCAGATAGCCGGCACTGGGCACCAACGGACCGTAATAGTAATCCACCGTGTCGCCAAGGGTGTAATAATCGCTGTAAATCTGACCACTGGTTTCCAGCAGTTTCACCTTATCCATAAAGCCGCGTTCCGTAAATACGCGGATGGCCTCTTCGTTGGTGGCCTCCGTCCGACGGAATGGCATGTCGAGATCTATAATCTCCTTCATACGCTGGCGAATCTGATCCACATCGGAATCGGTGAGCGGTTCGAGCCCCTTCTTCTTGAAGTTGCAATAGTAACCGCGACACAGCGAGTGCTCGATGAACAGTTTAGAACCAGGAAAAACATCCTGCGTCGCTTTGTATAGCACAAAACTCAGCGAACGCACATAGACACGGTGCCCGGAGCCCGCACGGGCATCCAGGAACTCAACGTCGCGATTCTGATACAGCCGGAACTTCAGTCCCTGCGACACATTGTTCACCTTGGCACTGATGACGGGGTAGGGCAACTGAATCTCGTTTTGAAACTCCTGATAAACGTCCATGAGCGAGCAACCCTCAGGGAAACTCTTGGTTACATTGTTGTTCTTGCAGCGTATTTGTAGCATATCGATAGTATTTATTCGCGATTTCCTCGCAAAGGTACGAAATATTCTTCAAACCACCATCGTTATACCGGATTTTTTTCTCTCGCGTACATTTATAATATAAAGATGCCAAGGGACTTCACACATCCCCTGGCATCCTAACTAACTCTTTTATAATACATATCCTCTGTGCATCACTCTGCGCTCTCTGCGGCTCTGCGCGAGGGTAAAACCTGCCTCTCGGTGTGAGGATCAGAATGGCCCAAAGCCCATGCACGAGGTCGTTCCCAGTGCGGTCAGTGCCGCCGTCAGCGCCGCTATCGCTATGCGAATCACGACTTCCCAAAAATTCTTCTTCATACGCCTTAATAATGTTGAATGTTGAGTGTTGAATGTTGAGTGGTCGCCTGCGGCGATGAACAATGAATAATTTAGAATTCGTCATTCAGACATCGCAGCGAAGCGAGAATAATTCCACATTCCACATTCGTCATTCCACAATCGGCAAAGCCGACCATTCCTCATTCCTAATTCCTCATTCAAAAGGTTGCGCCCGTAGGCGCTAACCTTTTAAGATCCCGTTTCGAAGCCGCCGCTGCCGCCGGTGCCCTTGGTGAACACCTTCGTAGTCACCTCGTTGCTCACACCGTCCTTGATGGCGATGGCCTTGATGGTCGTAGTCTCATCGATGGTGAAGGGCTGGGTGTACAGCGTGTCGTTGCTGTCGGGGTCGTCACCGTTCTCAGAATAGTAGATGGTTGCGCCGTCAGGACCGCTGATGCTCACCTGGCTGGTCTCCTCGAACGGATTCACACCGCTAATCGTAGGGGCTGCTACCGAATTCTGCTGACTCTGCGAACCACTGTTCTCGCTGCCACTATTCGTGCCATTCGAGCCATTCTCTGACCTCTGGTCAGAGTGTGGCGTTGCATTCGTGTTCGACCCACTGCCACTCTGGCTCCCCTCGCCCGTTGGAGAGGGGTCGGGGGTGAGGCTTCCTTTCCACTCGGCCACTGCGGTGGCGATGGGCTTCAGCGTCTGCATCTTCTTCTCCTTGCCGTTGACGGTCACCGTCACGGTGTCGATGATGTTACGCAGCTCCAGCGAGCAGCGGTTCTTGAACTGCGGACCGCACAGGTTGTCCAGCTTGGTAGAATCGGGCAGGAAACGGATGTGAATGGCCTTCACGATGTCGTTCGGGTTCAGTCCGTCCATTGCTGCGATGTTCAACACTGCGGCATCCTTGGCCACCTCGGCGGTGGGGTAGAAGGTACCCAGCGAACCCAGCTGAACGGGCACACCCTGCGCCACCAGTTCGGGCAGACAGTCGGTAATCTGGAGCAGCACGCCCTCGACGA
>Ga0247609_10001531_pt1 | contig 27142 bp, 21 predicted proteins | sample 172DNAGHGlowgp2_FD_193487 | JGI IMG/M metagenome (GOLD analysis project Ga0247609, IMG submission 193487) | Sheep rumen microbial communities from Palmerston North, Manawatu-Wanganui, New Zealand - 1728 DNA GHGlow gp2 | ecosystem: Host-associated > Mammals > Digestive system > Stomach > Rumen ...
CAACAACTTGGAAAACTCTTCTGGAATAGCCGCCAACACAAATGCTTTTAGAAACTGACTGACAAATGTAGGCTCTCCTCCTTCAAAATAATCCGTTATGCCTAACATTCTCAATACAGATACCAAAATCATCACTACAGAGACTGAGCAAACTCCAAAAAAGAGTCCTCTCGCAATCATACTAAATGGTTCTGGCTTATAATCACATTTGTATATGTAATATAACAATACCGCAACCGGCAAAAGAGAAAGAGTGATCATATTACCTACAGCATAAAATAGTTACAAAAAAAAAGCTACACCTCAATACGAGATGCAGCTCTTACCTTTCTTTGGGGTGGGAGATGGGGATCGAACCCACGACCCTCAGGACCACAATCTGATACTCTAACCAACTGAGCTACTCCCACCATCAAAATAGCGGTGCAAAGATAACTTCATTTTAAATCATATGCAAATAAAAACAGAAAAATATTTTATCTTTGTCATGGATTTTTAAACTGATATAGCACACATGAGAAAAATGTTTCCATATAATGAAGAAGTTGAATCTCTCATCCATAAGGCAAAAAAACTTTTCCACTTATCAATGAATGGTATTGCCTCTGAACAGATGAGCTCTTTAGGTTACAAACTCAACTATGGTGTTTCTCTTCCACGTATCTATGAAATCAGTAAAGAATTCGAAGGCACCCCATACTCCAGACAACTAGCCGAATGTGCTTGGTGGTCTGATTGCCGCGAACTAATGATCCTTGCCACTTTACTGCTGGACAAAGATCTTTCTCGTTCGCCTTTTTCAAAGGATGACCTCCTCTCTTGGTGCGAGAATCTTTTCAATATTGAACTCTGCGAACAGTTTTCCCGAAATTTCCTAAGCAAGATTCATCCATCTATTGATCTCAGTGCAACCTATTCCAACAACCTAATCACCCAAAGAGAGGGTTCGAACAAATTTTGGATAGCATTGGGATATATCAATTATGCTAATTTGTACCTTCATCGAAAGCCTGTCAATCAATCGATCGAATCGTCTATTTTTGAATACGTAGTAAAGGATGTTTATGCTGATTCATATTTAATCTACAACAATGTATCTCGTTATCTACGATCGAAATGCAAGGTCGATAAAAAGTGGGTGACCGATTTTATTCAAACACTAGACCCTACGAAAGGGAAAGGTGTAGCTAAAATCATAGAAGACATTCAAATTGAACTGGACTATCAAGAATAGAATGAATTTTAATTCAATACATGAACACTCATGGAACTAATCAACAAAAAGAAAGCTGAGATTGCCAACACTTGGACACACGCAATTGCATTGGGACTTTTCATCATAATGGCTTTTCTATTATTACGGAAAGGATGGAGACATGATTCTATGTTATTGAATTTCAGTCTGATCATTTTTTGTATCTCAGAGATTCTGATGTTCCTTTCTTCTACGCTCTACCATATTGTTTCGGACGCTAAGACCAAACAGCGACTGCGCTACTTTGATCATTGTGCCATCTATATCTCCATTGCAGGATCCTACACTCCTATTCTTCTTTGGACAATCGGCAGCACACTGGGAAATATCTGTTTTGCCGTCATCTGGTTTCTTGCATTATTAGGCATCTTCTATAAAATAATGGCTTTAGGCAAACATCCAAGACTTTCATTGGCGCTCTATCTTGCCATGGGATGGTTGGTGGTTTTTATTGCCAAACCTGTTTTCGAAACATTCCCAACCATCAGTCTTTGGTACTTATTAGGTGAAGGCATATCTTTTTCATTAGGAACCTATTTTTTCTGGAAAGACGAAGACCACACATACTTCCACGCCATCTGGCATATCTTCATCTATTTGGGATGTCTCTGTCACTGGCTGGTACTCTGGTTCCTGATCTAGCAAACAGCCAATCCACAAGCCTACTGAAGCTATTATTATTCATCAGAATCCGTGGCCCACGTCTTATATTTCTCCGATAAAACGGCCAATAATCCACTAATATGACGTACTGCCACCATCGTATCCTCCGACACCTCCTTCTTTTGAAGCCTCAACAACAGAATAGCATACATGGCATGAAGAGCCAAATGAACGTCATTCATCTCTTCTCCAGCATGTAACTTATTACGAAATTCAATCAGGAAAGGCAGCACCTTAAAGAAAAGGGCATTGTATTGTATCTCCTTTGGATCCTGCAACAATTCATTGTGGAGATCATTCAAATCATTCACCTGATTAATATTGATTTGCAAATGACCGGATTGCTCTTTATGCTCCAGATGCATCATGGCAATCAAGTTCTCATACCAATCACGAATCTCCTTCTTCACTTCATCCGGCTGCTGGTATTGGTCCACAATGTTTTTCTGTATCTGTTCGATGTCTAATTGATATCCACGTATAATATCCTCCACTTGCCACATATACAGAATATACTCGGCAATGTTTTCTTCTTTCTTTTGCTTTGCTATAATCATCTCAAAATAGGTATTATATTATGATTGAAAATCATCCTTTTCACCGTTAAAAATCATCCTCATCATCTGAGAAATCAAAGAAGTCATCTCCATCATCCATCGGATCTAAGTACTCATCCAAGTCACGACGTTCTTTCTTAGTAGGCCGTCCGGTTCCTCGATCCCGCTTGCCAAACGAACTATACTTGCTCATCTCCAGAATTTCTAATTGTTCCGGTGTTGTCACATTCTCCATAAAATCAGGTACCAACTTGGCACCCATCCGATTCTCCGACAAAGCGAGCACCTTGAACGAATAGGTGATTGGGGCTCTTTTTATCTGAACCACATCGCCCACCTTAATATTACGGGAAGCCTTCACACTATTCCCCGACATCAGCACCTTGCCTTTCTTACAGGCATCTGCCGCCAAGGAACGTGTCTTAAAAAGTCGCACAGCCCACATCCATTTATCGATACGAACCTCTTCCTTATTTTGCTCTTTTCCCATGCTTATTTAAATTTCTTTTCTATTTCTTCCAATGACATAATACTCATCACAATCCGATTGTCTGATGTATAATCAGGCGTTGGCAAAGAAAAAAGTTGGGATACGAGGTTCATCATCTCCTCTTCTGTCAGTTGTTTCCCTGCCTTTATAGCTGAAGTTTCTGCCAGTTTCATCGCCATTTTTTCTGCACGGCCCTCTTTCATGTCTCCCCCTTCCTTAAAGGATTGCAGAAGATCTCTCAGATAATTCTCCGCCTCCGTCTCATTACACTCAGAGGGAATACCATTAATCGAAATCGAGCCCTTACCCAGACAAGATATATCGAAGCCCAAGAAACTGAAATCCTCCGACAGATCATCCAAGAGCATCGCTTCCGACTCCATCACCTCCAATCGGATGGGGAACATCAGTTGCTGGGAAGCCGCTTTCCGTTGCTGAATATTCTTCATGTATCGTTCATACAAGACCTTCACATGAGCTCTATGCTGATCTATACAGGCCAAACCAGACTTCAAGACCGTCAATATATATTTATTCTTAAACTGTATATAGTGTGTCTTATTTTCTTCCCCTTCCATCCCGAATTCTGACACTGAAGGAGTATCACTACGATCAATAAAATTAGAAGGATCGAATGGTTTATCTGGGAAAGCTGAAGGAGAGAATGAAGGCGTTTTTTCCGATTCGAATCCATTGTATAATGTCTCCCAGTTCTGCAAGTTAGGATCACTTTTCTTTTTATACTGATAATTACTTCCGCCACAGCCATCCGTCTTAAACGGATTATAGGAAGTATCCAGATTAGCTTCAAATGTAGAAGCTGAGACAGGTTTTGACGAATTCAGCGGCACATCCTGAAAGATATCCTCGCCATGTTCAAAATCAAGAGAAGGGACAATATTAAACTTACCCAATGCTTCTTTCACACAAGACATCAAGATAGGCCATATTGTCTGTTCGCTTTCAAACTTAATTTCTGTCTTAGTTGGATGAATATTCACATCAATATTGGCAGGATCCACCTCGAAATAGATAAAATAATCGGGTGAAGTACCTGGCACAATAAGGCGGTCGAATGCCTGTAGAACAGCCTTATGGAAATAGGGGTGACGCATATAACGACCGTTGACAAAGAAGTATTGTCTGTCGTTCTGTTTCTTAGCGGTTTCAGGCTTCCCCACATACCCACCTATTTTCACAAGTGGCGTATCGACTTCGATCGACAGCAGTTGAGAGTTGATGTTTTTACCAAAGATAGCGACGATTCGCTCTCGCAAACCACCTGCATGAAGTTGATATATAAGTTGATCATTATGATAGAGTTCGAACTCCACCTGTGGATTCACCAACGCCACACGAAAGAACTCCTTTTCGATGTGAGAGAACTCGGCTGTATTCGATTTCAGGAACTTACGACGTGCGGGGACATTATAAAAGATGTTTTTCACCAAAAAGTTTGTTCCATCGGAACAAACCACAGATTCCTGTCTTTCTATTTTACCTCCATTGATTTCGACCAAGGTACCCACCTCATCTTCAGGCCTTTTGGTTTTCATTTCCAACTGCGAGATAGAAGAGATAGACGGCAGGGCCTCCCCTCGGAATCCCATTGTCCGCAGAGCAAACAGGTCATCGGCAGAAGAAATCTTTGAAGTGGCATGACGGTCAAAGCACAGACGAGCATCAGTCTCGCTCATTCCTTTTCCGTTATCAATCACCTGGATAAACGTTCTGCCAGCATCTTTCAATAAAAGTTTAATCGATGTAGCTCCTGCATCAATAGAGTTTTCGACAAGCTCTTTGACAACAGAAGCGGGACGCTGAATAACCTCACCCGCCGCAATCTGATTAGCTACCGTATCTGGTAATAGATGAATGACATCACTCATACTACATTAAAATTATATTTCACGATTCTTATCTCATATACCAAACAATCAAGGCAACCACGACACCTATAAGAAGCATGAGTCGGATGTTACGAGATTGTTGGGAAGCCGTATTGGTTTTTCTCTGTGATTGGAATACCCCTTTACGCAACATGGGTTGAGCTTTATTGCTCGACTCACTTGCCAATTGTTGTCTGACTCTTTTCAATCTCTCCTCACGTTCCTCTTTGTCAGGATCATAATATATATATTCATGGTGATATTGCCTTACTTTCGGCATCTTAAAAAAGTTGAATATAGCCATATAACACAAAAATTATTTGTTTATAAACAAGTGATGTGCTTTCTTGATCTGTTTAAACAGATTTGAAGCAAAAATAAAATCCTCCAACTGTTCACACCCTGTATCAAAAATCTCGTCCTTCGTTCCCTGCCATGCTTTTTCCCCTTTATAAATAAACGCAATGTTCTCTCCAATTTCCATAACAGAGTTCATGTCGTGCGTATTTACAATTGTAGTGATATTAAACTCATGTGTAATATCCTGAATCAATTGGTCTATCAAAAGGGAGGTCTTCGGATCCAATCCTGAATTCGGCTCATCACAAAAAAGATACTTCGGATTCAACACAATGGCGCGAGCAATGGCCGCACGTTTCTGCATACCTCCACTGATCTCTGAAGGAAATAAATCCAATGCGTGAGACAACTCCACACGATCAAGACAAAACTTTGCTCTTTCAATCATTTCCTCCTTGGTCATTGAGGAGAACATCTCCAACGGGAACATGACATTCTGCAGAACCGTCATTGAGTCGAACAAGGCTGCGCCCTGAAACAACATCCCAATCTCACGTCTGAGAAGATTGAGATCATTACGTTTCATCACCGTGATATTTCGACCATCATAGCATATTTCTCCTGAGTCGATACGATGAATACCCACAACACTTTTCATCAAGACTGTTTTCCCCGAACCACTCTGACCGATGATGAGATTCGTCTTGCCGGTCTCAAACACCGTTGAGATATCCTTCAGGACCGTCCTGCCATCAAACGATTTTATCGCATGTTTCACCTCAATCATAGCAATATCTTTGTTAGCATAATATTAAACAACAAAATCAAGACACTGCTATTCACCACAGCATCTGTACTTGCCTTACCTACTTCCAATGCACCTCCGCTCACCGTATATCCATAATAGGAAGAAACGGACGAGATGACAAAGGCAAAAAGCAAACTCTTTATTACTGAATATGTCACATAATAGGGTGTAAACATATATTGAATTCCAGCCTCATACGCATTGACCGTTATCATATCGGTAAAGACACCCACGCCGAAACCACCTAAGATACCCACAAACATACTGGTCAGCACCAAGAAAGGAACGATTGAAACAAAGGCTACGATTTTAGGGAGGATTAAATAATTGGCAGAGTTGACACCCATGATATCCAATGCATCCACCTGCTCAGTGATGCGCATAGTACCCAACTCTGAGGCAATATTAGAACCAACCTTACCTGCCAGAATCAAACAGAGGATAGAGGAAGAAAACTCCAGCAACAGTGTATCACGAGTAGCCAAACCAATCAATGTATCAGGGAAGATTGGATTCTCCATGTTGTTTATCATCTGAATCGTAATAACCGCACCAATAAAAACCGAGATGATGATTGTGATTCCTAAAGAATCCAAACCCTGCTTTTTCAGTTCCTCTGAGTATCTTCTGCCAAAAATACTCCAACGATCGGGTACCGTGAAGGTTCGATACATCAGATAAGCGTATGCTCCAACTTTTTCGATTTGATTCATGCCAAATTTTATTATTGACCAATAAGTTGGTCTGGTTCAACAAAACGACCTTTGTTCTTTTCGTTTTTATCAAATGATTCGGAGTACTCCTTCTTCAATTCTTTATCGTTCAACAAGACACCCTCTTTATACTTTAGGACATCGGTTTGCTTGCCATTATCATCCTTCATGATCCAATCCCCATCACGTTTACCATTCTTATAAACACCCTCCATCACAGGGAAGTCATGTCCCTCGTATAATTTGTAACTACCATGTTCCTTCCCCTTCTTGAAAGAGACTTCCGAATAGCGAGTGCCATCTTGCAAATAGCACTTACGCATACCATCTATTTGATCGTTCACGTATGGTATCTCCTCGATTAACTCTCCATTTTTAGTATAGATCTTAGAAACACCATTCTTCTTGCCATTGTTATAAACCTCTATCAAGGATACTTTCCCATCGACATAATAGGTCCACTCGGCATCTTTCTCTTTGCCCTGATAGGTGCCTTTTGCCGTAATGGTTTTACCATCCGTATCATAAATCGTCACCTGCGACCGCTCTGCCGACTCATATATCTGAACAATCTTCAATGCACCTGATTCATAATAGCGACGGAACTCACCCACTGGTTTATCATCCTTGAATGTACCTTGATACATCACCTTGCCATTAGGATATGTCTTCGTCCATTCACCCTGCTTACGTCCTTTCTTATCCGTCTCATTAGCAGCGAACACGATACCCAAAGATAACATACCACACAACAACGTAACAAATCTCTTTTTCATACTATTTTATTTTTAATATAAAACACTATTAATTGCAAAAATACAATGTTTTTGTCTGAATCTCAATTCTAAACTATTTTATTTATGATAGGCTCCTTAAATTTATTTCATGAATTCACCACACAAAATTAGGATAAAGTCACATTCTACTATGTAAAAAAATCTCATCTCCCTTTTTATCGACGTTTTTGCAACAAATTTACCCAAAGATGAACTATTTCTTTCATATCAGTTGGTCAAGTTGTCCTAAAATTGCAGTCGTAAAAATACAATTAAAAAAAATTTATATCAACTTATTAAATTCTAATAGCATGAAAACCATACGATTACTTTTTCTTGCGGCTGGTCTTATATTATCTTCTAATATAGCGACAGCTCAATTAGCGAAAGACAATCCATGTAAGTTCTTGGGAAACATTACCACCACTTTTGATTGGTCCACAGGAGAGGAATGTGATTGGAAACATGAAGGTTGCAACCTCATTTTTTCCGATTATTGGAACCAAATCACATGCGAAAATGCCACAAAATGGGGTTCCGTACACACTGGTTGGGGTAGATTCAACTGGACAAGTCCAGACAAAACCCATAAATATTGTCAAGAACACGGACTCATCTTCAAGTTTCACGCCCTCATCTGGGGAAGCCAACATCCAACATGGATTGAGACCATAAGTGTTGCTGAAACCAAGAAGGCCATCATCGAATGGTATGACGAAGTGAAAAAACACTTTCCTGACCTCGAAATCATCGATGTGGTAAATGAGGCTATCTACTCTGGTGGAGATTATCACTCTCCATACAAAAAAACCAAGATTATCGAAGCCTTGGGTTCTTTAGCAGAGGATAGAGCTGAAAGAGAAACAGGAAGACGTCCGAGCTACAACTGCAACACCAACGGTTATCCGAACACCAACTCTTATCAATGGTTGGCTGAAGCATTCCGTTTGGCTCGTGAGCGTTGGCCAAATGCCATCTTGATCTACAACGACTACAACACGTTCCAATGGCAAAAAACCGAATTCATCAACCTTGTCAACGGTATCAAGGCTTGCGGCGGTCCTATCGACGCAGCAGGAAATCAAGCGCATGACTTGAACGATATGGGTGGTAACCAATTCAGAAGTGCATTGGAAGAGATTCACAACAAGACTCAGTTGCCTCAATATATCACTGAGTATGATATTGCCAAGAGCGACGATGCAACATTTGAAACGCGCTACAAAGAGCAATTCCCAATCATGTGGGAAGCCGACTACGTGGCTGGAGTCACACTCTGGGGATGGATCTATAGTCACACATGGGTCAGCGGCGGTACTTCTGGTCTTTTCCGTAATTGTCAAGCCCGTTCAGCTTTCACTTGGTTGCAAAACTATATGAAATCTAACAATGCAAAGAATGCACAAAGTCCATTCTGTGGCAAGAAGGGAATCAGTGCTACTATATCTCTTTCTTCCGAGTCTGTCGTCGTAGGAGATGAAGTCTCTATCAGAGTAGAAGCAACCACAGGAGATGGCAGTATCAGTGATATAATCGTCAGCGCAGAAGGCAGACAACTCAACAACAACAATGGTACATGGATCTATACAGCCGAGAAAGCAGGCACCATCACCTTCAAGATCGTTGTTAAGAGCACTACAGGTGATTCAAGAGAATATGAGAAAAGCATCAATGTATGTGACGCAAGTTCTCCATTCAATGGTACAGCGGCTTCCATCCCTGGCACCGTCGAAGCAGAGGATTTCGATAAAGGTTGTCCAGAGGTATCCTACTCCGATACCGACACAAAAGATGAAGGTGATGCGAACTATCGAAACGATAACACAGGCGTGGATATCGTGAAAGGAAACAACGGCAACGCTATCGGTTACACCGCTAAAGGTGAATGGATGAATTATACGATTGATATAAAAGAAACAGGTACCTATAAAATGGAAGCTCATGTTTCATCAGGTAATTCAAGTTCTTCTTTCTCAGTAAGTTGTGGCAATTCAGTAGTTAATATCAATGTACCAATGATAAAAGAGAGCAGTTGGGAAGACTATTCTGTAGTTGAAAAAGAGATGAACTTCTATGATGAAGGTATCCAAACGCTACGTATTCAAATCACTAACCCATATTGTAACATTGACAAACTGGTGTTCACCTGCACTTCTTGTCAAGAAGAAACCGATGTTCTGACAATTCAGAATCAATCCACAATCACATACGATGTCTATACAACATTGGGCGTTTTCATCGGACAAATAGAGACGAATCCTGAAGAAGATCTTGCGCAACAGTTATTCGATCTAATTGGGCACAAAGGTATATACATTCTGAAAAGTGAAAACAAGTCGCAACCTTATATAGTTAAATAATAAGGTTTTGGATGAGTTCAGGATTTTATCGTTCTTTATCGTTTTGTTATACATTGAAACGGTGATTTCTTAGAACAAGTTTTATAGAGTTCCATTTTACATGAAGGCAAGGATGAAAAATTTTCATCCTTGCTTTTTTTATTTAAACAAATTATTACTTTTGTATCTTCAGAATTAAATCGGAAAAACACGAATGTCTCACATTACATAAAATGAGTCAAAAAAACAGAATATTTTTACTTTCCCTATTTTTAGGATATTGTTTTGGTGCATTACAGGCCGAAACAGAATATGGTTTTTTTGACCATTATACGTCAAAAGACGGGCTGATCTCCAATCGTATTTTTTCAATCGATCATGATAAAAACGGATTTATCTGGATTGGAACTGATTTCGGATTGGAACGTTTCGACGGAAAGACTTTCAAACATCACAGAAAACATGAATACAAGGGAATCCTCCGAGAGGATTTTCTATTTGTTCGCTGTCTGCCCAACGGATGTATTGCCGCAGGTGGATATGCGGGATTACACGTTGAGTATAACCCTATTCAAGACTCTTTTAGGAATGTCATGCCTGATGAATTCAAGAAGTCATTCTACAAAGAAACCATGGATGTCTATCTTCATAACGACAAACAATACACCTACTCCAGTGCCGGTGCTTATATCTACGATGTAAAGACAGAAAGCTACTCGAGCGACAACCCGCTATTCAAAGCCACCCAGAAATTATTTGTCCGCTCCATGTATATCGACAAGAAACAACGCTTCTGGATCGGTTCGATGGATTCGATGCTGGTGTTCAACTCCGACGGACAAAAAATCTATCGCTATAAACCGAAGGAGGCATGTAGTTTTGTCCGAACCATCCTGCCGTTGAACGACTCGCTGATCCTGATTGCATCACAGTCTTCTGAACTATGGATCTTCAACATCCAACATGACACCATTCAGGCACCTCAGATCATTCATGCGCCTTTTGATTGCATCACAAACATCGTACGCGACGATGCGGGAAGATACTGGATTGCAACAGATGCTCACGGACTATGGTACACTGATGATTTCCTTTCCACTTCACCTAAATTTGTTAATCTGGTTCCGTTTGATGCTTCTCCTGATGAAGTTCGGAAAATCTACTGCATCATGAAAGATCCAAACGGAGACATCTGGTTTGGAACACAGAACACAGGTATCTGGCGATACAAAAAAAGAATCACAACAGGTGTCAATTACTCTTGGAACTTCGGATTCCCTTCCACCGTATGCTCTTCGTTCTCCGAGGACGACCAACAGAACATAATCATCGGAGTAGATGGTGGCGGACTCTACAGCGTGGATGCCAAATACAACATTCAATCTGCAATCAAATTTCCTAATAATAACATCTCAGGAGTAGCCCGCACAAACTCCGGCACCCACTATATCGCTACATGGGGAGGCGGAATTTACCGATGGAACCAACAAAATGGAACCTATGTAAGAGATGCGCTAGAGGGTATCGACTCTCCTTCCAACTGTTTCTTTGGCATCAGTGTGACAAACGGGAATGAAATCTTTGCTTGCTCATCGGGAGACGGTTATTATCATAAAAAAGAAGGAGACAGACTTTGGAAAAAAGTGACTCCTTACGATTCCATCACAGGAAATGACAACACCTGGGTAATGTCTGTTTATGACGGAGGAAAGAACGCTCACTGGATTCTGACCACAAACTCCCTATGGAGAGAAGAGAACGGTCGATTAATCTCCTATGCCCAAGAATCCAGCTCCTTAAATAAAAGCAATTCATACGATATCACAGATATCATCCCGGACACCGACGGATACCTCTATGCCTCAACCAACAAAGGCATCATGCGATTCTCCCCCGACAAAAAAGAACCTGAATTACTGGAGTTCGTTCCAAAAAGCTACTACCGTTCTATCGTGAAAGATGACAATGGAAACGTATGGATAGTCGGAGATAACGGAATACACATGTTCAACTATAATAAAAAGACATGCCAGAAACTACCCGGTAACTACTCAGACGTAGCTACGTTCTTCTTCTATCTTCGTTCGGGATACAAGGCCAGCAACGGGAACCTCTACTTTGGAACAAACGGAGGTTATATCAGCATCAATCCTAATCGACTGGATTTTGATACTGTCATTCCTTATCTTTCTTTTTCAAACCTTGCCATCAAAGGAGAAAAAATCAGTACACAATCCGAGTTGCTGAAGAACCATCCACTATCTGAAATCAGCAAATTGGAGCTTCCTTACAACAAAACAAACATATCTATTGATGTAGATATAATCGATTTCTCCGACCTAGACCGCATCCAATGTCAATACAGGCTGGTCGGACTGCAAAACGAATGGACAGCACTTCCTAACGACAAGAACATCAAGTTCACATACATTCCTACAGGAGATTATATTTTAGAGGTCAAAGCATTTCGAACCAATGAGAAATGTGAGCAGAAGACAATCTCACTTCCAATCACCGTTCTTCCTCCTTGGTGGAACACCTGGTGGTTCCGACTCATTCTGTGCGCACTGTTGCTGGCTGCCATCTACCAGATTTTCCAATGGAGGATGAGAAGATTGATACGCATCAAAAACGAATTAAACGAACAAGTGGCTTTGCGAACGCTGGAGCTACAAAACGCACTGAAAGATAAAGATAGCCTAATCTCCGTCATCGGACACGACCTGAAGAACCCTATGTTTGCCATCGTCGTCGCACTGGAAAACTGGCTTACAAAAGAGAAAGCCATGACAGACGAGGGAAAAAGGAAACTGATTGTCGAAGTACACGATTCAGCTAAATCGCTTCAAGGCGAGATGATCAAATTACTGGACTGGGCACTATCTAAGAAAGATGATCTGGTGTGCAAACCACAGGATTTCGACATGGAAAAGGTGATCGATGACGTTGTTCAGCTCACCGCCGAAATGATGAAGAGAAAAAACATCACTTTCCAAAAGATTTGTAACCTGACGCACAAGGCTTATGCTGACTCGAGAATGATCAGCGCAGTTGTACGCAACCTTCTTGGCAATGCGGTCAAATTCACAGAAATGGGAGGAACCATCCTAATTGATGTCCAGGAAAAAGACGGAGTGATGACCATGATAGTTAAAGACTCCGGCGTAGGAATGAGTGCCGACACGCTTACGCATCTTTTATCCGATGAAAAAATCAAGAGTAGCTTAGGAACCGACAACGAAGAAGGAACAGGACTGGGCATGAAGATATGTAAAAAATATGTCCTGCTCAACAAGGGTACCTTCACAGCCGAGAGCCAACTAGGAGAAGGGACATCCTTCATCATCACCCTGCCATGCTCAGAGTTCCTCACCGTGATGGAGAAGACCGCAGAAACAGAAGAAAACAACGATGAAAAGGAAGAAAATAACGATATTTTATCAGGAAATGTCATACTCATTGTAGATGACAATCCGCTTATCTGCGAGAATATGAAGATGCTCCTGAGTGATTTCTGCGAGACTCTGATTGCCTTTGACGGAAAGCAGGCACTTGACATCATTAATGAGAACGATGTGGATCTCATCCTCAGCGATGTGGATATGCCGATCCTCAACGGAATAGAGATGTGTCAGCAGCTACAAAAAGATGATTGTTTCTCACATATTCCTATCCTCTTCCTATCCGGAAGAACCGATGAAAGCGACCGAATTTTAGGATTGAAGAACGGAGCCATCGATTATATCTCGAAGCCATTCAGTCATGAAGAGCTGTTGGCCAAGATTCGCAGTATATTGAAGCTTCGCAAGCAGGAGCGGACATATTTACTCGCCAAGCTGATGGAGGGTAAGACAGAGGCTACCGAAGAAGCAGACGAAGAAGAGATCTCGAAAGAGAATCCATTTGTAAGCAAATACATGGAATTAGTAAGAGAGCATCACTCGAATGCCAATCTATCTGTAGATGAGTTGGCAGAGAAACTATGTGTCAGCCGATCCACGATGTTCCGACGCATCAAGGCCGTGGTGGGCAAATCACCTGTCGAATTACTCAATGAATACCGTTTGAATGAAGCTATGAGACTATTAAAAGCGGGCGATGAGTCATCCGTAAATGAGATTGCCTACAGTGTAGGTTTCTCCGACCCATCCTATTTCAGCAAACGATTCAAAGCCTATTTCGGGGTGAGTCCGACACAGGCGAAGGGGTGAGGAAAATTCCTTTTAAGACATGGATGAACCTGCATAATAGCTATGTGTATGATTGCAAGGTTCTGGAAGAAAGGGAAGAAGGAGAACTGCAGGCATACATTTTTTAATGATTGTTCAAGCATCTTTTTGATGAACAAACGGCTTTTATCTCAATAGAAGGTACTCCTTACTCTGCCGATCCAAGAGAAAAAGAAGCGAACGAGTTTGCTCGTCAGCATTTCACAAAGATTTGCATATCATTCAATTCCACAAAATAAAAATATTTAGACTTGAGATATATTCTTTAATTTGATTCATAGTAATGAACATAGAACTATATGAATCAAATCAATGAGCTTTATATCGCCTTATTTCTTCTTTCAGATCCAAAACTTTTAGCTCCCAATATTCCCCGCTTTTTAGACTATCAATACCTTCTGGAGATTCTTCTATATTATCTATGTTTTTAAAACCATTCAAAATGTCTTGCTCTGTTAAAGAATACATATTTCTTTTTAATCCCCACTGTATCATTTCTTCTAGAGTATAGTCTGACAACATATCATGTATGTCCCAATAATCTTTCTGACGTTGTATCGGTCCTCCAATAGCAAGCATTTTCATTGCGGCAATTTCTCTCTGATCTGCCATACGAATCCCATCTATCTCAAGTTTGGGAAATATGAAAGGCTCGGTATAGAATAAGTCAATTTTTATGGGAGCATACTCACCCATTCCAATAAACAAGTTATAACCTAAAGCAGGAGAGTCTAAGCAATTGATGCCGTCATGAATGGGAAAATTACTTTCTAAGAATTGCTTTATTTCCTTTGTTTTGATTCCTGGATATTCAATATCAGTAAAAAGATCAATGTCGATAGAACGTCTATGCCCCCTCTGGAGGCTCAAAGCCGTGCCTCCCACAAGACAAAAATCCTTGAAGACATCTGACGACATCAGTGTCTTAAGGATATTCAAAAGATTTTGGGATACAGTTTCTTTATGCAGTTTCATTGTTCATCACATTCCTTATACTTGTTTTGAACTTTGTCGTAGAGCCTAAAGTTGTTGGGATTCGAATAGATCTCATTCACCTTTTTTATGCCATAAAATTTTTTCATTTCTCTGATTTCATCGAGGTTTCCATATTCCAGCACTCTGCGTATGGCCCAAGCTGCACATTTTGTCCAGTCTATCTTGTCAATTTCCACATCCCAGAAAGTCGTTTTTGTTAGTTTGGACAAATCTGGTGTTGACGACAAATTCACATTTCTCTGTTCCTCATAGATGTCATGTTTAGCTTGAATGATATAGAAGAATCCTGCAATGTTGATATTCAAACAATGCTCTAAAGCCATTGAATTCTTAGGAGTGAACCTTCGTGTCCCTTTAATCAAATCATTTAGCCGTTGAGGTATCATGTGCGCAGAGGAAGCCACATCAACTTTTGTTCTTTTCTGTTGATGTATAATTCTGTCCAAAACTGCTCCTGCAGGCACGGATGGAATGTTTGTATATGCATTGTAATCAATCATAAAACAAAAATACAGACTTTAAGTCATATAACCAAAAAATGGTTACAATTCTGAATCTTCAAAGATAGTATATTGATTTCGTATTCTCCTAAGGCATGACTGAAATCCTAAATCCATAAGGCCCAAAGAACTTCACAAAAATATCCATCAATCTATCTCAGAACGGATACGCCCCCTCGTTCGCACCTTTCAGCAAGCCTTCCATGGCTTTTTGGTTCCCGACGGTGCACTTGTCACGGTCGATCACGCTTTTGGATCCGTTCGGTGTGTCCCATAACACGGGGACAATGCCATAATTCTTTGCGGTTTTGGTCAGGAAATAATAGTAGTTCGCACGACACTCCTCAAACTTCTCCTGCCATTCAGCGGATAGTTCACGGTTCATGATGGCGAACTCACCCATCACAACGGGTATGCCCTTATCGACAAATTTCGCTTTGATGGCGGAAAACTCGGATATGACGGTCTCCTCCGTATGCCAAGAGCAGGAACGATTCACTCCATCGACGATTATGTTCTGATAATCCTTTCCCCAGAACCAATGGGCGGGTCCCCAATCGGCATCTTCCTCCATCAACGCATAGGTGTATGGGTAGTAATGGAACTCCATCAGCAAGCGATCTGGAACAACATCGGTCGGCATGTAGTCATACTGCACGGCTTTGTCGGCCGCCGTCCCCGCGCATTGAATGACTAGGCAACGTGTTCCATTGTAGCCTCCCGTGGCACGGACCGTGTTGACGAAAGTCTGGTGATACGTCTTAAGTATAGCGGCTTGCTCGTCATTTTCCGTGTCTGGCTCGTTGGCACTGCAGAAGACCAGATGCTCGTCGTAGTTCTTGAAATGGGAGGCGATCTGTCCCCATAGGTTCTCCTGCGTTTTGTTCACAGAGGATTGTGAGGCCGCATCCACATGTCTCTCCAGCCATCCCCCATCCCAATGGATATTCAACAACACGTACAGATCGTCCTTCATGCAATAGTCAACCACCTCCTGTATGCGGCTCATCCACCAATCCGGTATAACACCTCCATTCGCCTCCGCATAGGTGTTCCACGCCACAGGGATGCGCACGGTATTGAATCCAGCCTCTTTGTAGGCGTCGATGATCTGTTGCGTGATTTTCGGGCTACCCCAACAGCTTTCGTTACTGGAGGTGGTGGAACAGCCGACGGATTCGAACGTATTACCGATATTGCAGGCCAAAAACATCTTGGAAGCTAACTGCGTAGCCGTCATTTTCAGCTCCATCTCGGTCGGTTCGCCGGACATGGAGAATGTGATGCTATCCACCTCAGACACATCATACTGGATGACAGAACCATCTTTCTGCCAAACATGTAAAAAATAATCTTGTGCACTACTAGTCACATACACACAAATAGCACATATAGCTATAAATAAACCCCTTATCTTCATAACAGTTTTCTTTGGGAGGAATAGAGATTCGATCGTTTAGCAAATCAACACTCCTCAATTGACAATCTATGATTTATGCAAAATATTCAGATGCTCATGCAATCGTTCGGTAAAGATATAAAATAATCTCAGAAGAGGGTTATTCCCTCACAATTATTTTACGAACTGGCGTCTGACTTAACCTCTATCGGAATGTTATCATATAATGGGTCTATTTTTGTGTTATCATAGAAAGATATGTCCATAAAGTAACATCCCTTCTAGACTCATTGAAGAATCCAGAAGGGATGAAACATCACAAACAAAGGGATACCCCTTGTGTTGGTGAGTAATATAAATTAGTCAGCCACTGGTCGTATTGTATGACCTACTGAACGTTCAAAAAAATTCATATAAACAGAGTTTTCCCAAAAACAAAATAGTGAAATCCAACTACCTTTTCCATCTGCCATCCAATAATTACCCCATTCATTCACATCTAAAGTTTGATTTGCATTTCGGTATCCTGCAGCAGGAATAAACAACGTGTCGGATGCATACTTTTCATCCTTTGAGCAGAAAACGTACCCCGCTATATTAGTTGATTTATAATTATCGGTCCAATAATTATAGGTTTCATCGATTAATTCCTGACATTCTGCCTTTGTCGGCATTCGCCATGCGCCACCCCAATTTACAGTTGCCGCATCATCCTCTTTTTCCAATTTATCAAGGTCATCAACAACGCCATAACTTGAACTACTATTGTATTTAGTCAACGTCTCTTCTGTGCCGTTGCAATATTTATAATTAGCCCAAGAGAATTTGGTCTTAGGAGATGTTTCTCCCCATGCAAAATAGCTACCAGACTGTTCAGGCTTTAACGCTCCGATATTGCACTGAGCCCATTTTACAGAAAGACCAAGATCTACGTAATGATGTCCGTCCAACACCTTACCACCTATAATCTGTTCAGTCTTATCATCCTGAGGGTTTTGGTTGTCTTGTGGGTTTTGATTATTATCAGATGGTAAATTATTATTTTCCACTACATCTGGCGTATCTTCCTCATCATCTCCACATGAGATGAGTGTTGAGCTAACCAAACCCATAAACAACAATAAAAAAATCTTTGATTTGAACATTTTACTTTTTAATTAACTGATTAATAACTCTATTATTTATAATAATTTCAATACCCAGAAATTGGCAAAACCCCTTAGCTTATATCGAAAAGTCATTTAACAAAAAAGACTTCGCAAAGGTAATAGAAGAGTTCTGAAAAGTAATGTTTTCAGAATATATATTTTATCTTGGATATTATTTCTTGATTATAATCAATGGTTGATGATAATTTTACACATTTAAGCATAAGAAGGTACACGAACCGTAAACGTTATGCATAAGGTTAGGGATTATACCACACCGTGTTTGGTATCTGCGTAGGCGCACGACCGTGCGTCTCTTCATCTTAATCCTTGTTTTGTTGGAAAATGCTCTATGAGTAAAAAACGTCGAGTTACAACAGCAATTAAAACGTTGTCTTAATCCTTGTTTTGTTGGAAAATGCTCTATGAGTAACTTATGGATGTACAACAGATGTTGTACAAATTGTTGTCTTAATCCTTGTTTTGTTGGAAAATGCTCTACGAGTACGTTGGCAGTTCCTACGTTTAATTAAAATAAATGTCTTAATCCTTGTTTTGTTGGAAAATGCTCTACGAGACACTCTGAGTTCGAGATTATTAAGTCTGAGAGAAGGGAGTCTTAATCCTTGTTTTGTTGGAAAATGCTCTACGAGTATAAATTGTTTAATTTAAAAAGTTTATGGGTATGAAAGTCTTAATCCTTGTTTTGTTGGAAAATGCTCTACGAGCAAGGTTTAACTTCAGCCATCGGCCATCCCGATACGGGTCTTAATCCTTGTTTTGTTGGAAAATGCTCTACGAGACAATTTGTACCGTTCAAACTGTCAAAACATTCAATGATAATGTCTTAATCCTTGTTTTGTTGGAAAATGCTCTACGAGAAACAGATGCTTTTAATATGGATCAATTAAAAGTATGTCTTAATCCTTGTTTTGTTGGAAAATGCTCTACGAGAGTAACATTAAAGAAATCGACGGAGCGGAATTAAAGTCTTAATCCTTGTTTTGTTGGAAAATGCTCTACGAGGAAGAGAAGTAAAGACCAAGAAGACTCTGTATGTAAGTCTTAATCCTTGTTTTGTTGGAAAATGCTCTACGAGTTATCACATGGAGAATCAATCCTAACATAGAGTCTTAATCCTTGTTTTGTTGGAAAATGCTCTACGAGAGGAGATCCGTTTTACTGGCTTGATGGTATGGAGGTTCGGTCTTAATCCTTGTTTTGTTGGAAAATGCTCTACGAGCACCAATTAAAGTAAGTTTGGTTAGTTTCAATACAAAGTCTTAATCCTTGTTTTGTTGGAAAATGCTCTACGAGGATGACTTAGTTTATCACCATAACGAAGCCGTAAAAAGTCTTAATCCTTGTTTTGTTGGAAAATGCTCTACGAGGTTGTATACTTCAGAACACAGAGAGACCATGACTTGTCTTAATCCTTGTTTTGTTGGAAAATGCTCTACGAGTCCAAAGAAGCACATCAACAATGTGCTTCAAGGAAAGTCTTAATCCTTGTTTTGTTGGAAAATGCTCTACGAGGCGGCCTCTAAAGTAGAAAAGAGACAGTTCAAAGTCTTAATCCTTGTTTTGTTGGAAAATGCTCTACGAGGTATTCAAAAAAAGGTCATTCTGGATATATAAAAGCAGTCTTAATCCTTGTTTTGTTGGAAAATGCTCTACGAGGGATAATCTTATCCTCTTCTTAGATGGGGCAGAGGTTTTTGTCTTAATCCTTGTTTTGTTGGAAAATGCTCTACGAGATCTTTCTGAGAAGTGTCTTGATATTGCCTATGTACTGTCTTAATCCTTGTTTTGTTGGAAAATGCTCTACGAGTAGTCTTAAAGGTCGGACAATGCTTTAAGATGATATAAGTCTTAATCCTTGTTTTGTTGGAAAATGCTCTACGAGTTGTTTACAGTGGGTATTGAATACCCTAAACTAGTATTGTCTTAATCCTTGTTTTGTTGGAAAATGCTCTACGAGACGTTAGTATTACTAATCACATTTCTGCTTGTAGGGTCTTAATCCTTGTTTTGTTGGAAAATGCTCTACGAGAAATGTTCTTTGTAGTGCTAGAGCTAATATAGCTGATAAGTCTTAATCCTTGTTTTGTTGGAAAATGCTCTACGAGGTTGTATACTTCAGAACACAGAGAGACCATGACTTGTCTTAATCCTTGTTTTGTTGGAAAATGCTCTACGAGTCCAAAGAAGCACATCAACAATGTGCTTCAAGGAAAGTCTTAATCCTTGTTTTGTTGGAAAATGCTCTACGAGAAATCCTTATTAATTAGATAATATTAAAAGACGTGTCTTAATCCTTGTTTTGTTGGAAAATGCTCTACGAGTTATTGATTAGACTATAGATTAATAAGATTTAAATAAGTCTTAATCCTTGTTTTGTTGGAAAATGCTCTACGAGAAAGAAAAAGAGTACAAACGTAAAAACTTGAAAGATTGAGTCTTAATCCTTGTTTTGTTGGAAAATGCTCTACGAGTCAGAGATGAGAGTTATGGGGAATTTTATTCCCTAGTCTTAATCCTTGTTTTGTTGGAAAATGCTCTACGAGAAAGAAAATAATAAAAGAAAAGAAAGAGGGGAGAAAGTCTTAATCCTTGTTTTGTTGGAAAATGCTCTACGAGAATAAAAAATAAAAAATAAAAAATAAATTCTATGAATAGTCTTAATCCTTGTTTTGTTGGAAAATGCTCTACGAGGTCGAGTGTAACAGAATTAATGTTCATCTTAATAAAGGGTCTTAATCCTTGTTTTGTTGGAAAATGCTCTACGAGTGTAAAGATGAAGCTTTACAACAAGAAGCTGATAAACTTGTCTTAATCCTTGTTTTGTTGGAAAATGCTCTACGAGGTTGTATCTATAATAGTTACATTCATTTGGATGGTCTTAATCCTTGTTTTGTTGGAAAATGCTCTACGAGATTCTGGGAACTGAATGTTTGGTAGTTCAAATCTACCGTCTTAATCCTTGTTTTGTTGGAAAATGCTCTACGAGATTCTGATTTAGATTATCTTTGTAATCCTACTGAAGTCTTAATCCTTGTTTTGTTGGAAAATGCTCTACGAGAATTTATTAGTAAAACTATGGGTGATTTTGCATATGTCTTAATCCTTGTTTTGTTGGAAAATGCTCTACGAGTGGCGATGGAAAAAAATCTTTCAGCTGGACTGAAAGTCATGTCTTAATCCTTGTTTTGTTGGAAAATGCTCTACGAGGCAGGAGCTAAAAAAGACAAATATGGTAGAAAAACTGTCTTAATCCTTGTTTTGTTGGAAAATGCTCTACGAGCCGATTACATTTATTTTAAATAAATTAAAAATATTATGTCTTAATCCTTGTTTTGTTGGAAAATGCTCTACGAGTCGAGTTTGTGTTATTGTATGGCATTTTTAGTCAATTGTCTTAATCCTTGTTTTGTTGGAAAATGCTCTACGAGTTATAAGAAATGGAAGTATTATCGAGAACTTCTGCCTGTCTTAATCCTTGTTTTGTTGGAAAATGCTCTACGAGTCAGGCATCAAAAAACTGAGCAAGTACAAATTATAAATAGTCTTAATCCTTGTTTTGTTGGAAAATGCTCTACGAGTTTAGTTTAACACTTAAGCAACAGCATCTGTGAAGACCCTGTCTTAATCCTTGTTTTGTTGGAAAATGCTCTACGAGTTTTATGAAATTTTATCTTGTTGAATGCTCCGAAATGTCTTAATCCTTGTTTTGTTGGAAAATGCTCTACGAGCTTAGTTCAAGTCAGAGATGACGCATATGGTGAATTTTAGTCTTAATCCTTGTTTTGTTGGAAAATGCTCTACGAGTTTTAAATAAATTAAAATAATATTCTATGGATAGAAATTGTCTTAATCCTTGTTTTGTTGGAAAATGCTCTACGAGATGATATAAAAACAGATGGTGATAATAGAGCTATATTAGTCTTAATCCTTGTTTTGTTGGAAAATGCTCTACGAGATTTTGGCTGGCAAAAGGAAGTCTTCATATTTGTTCACAGTCTTAATCCTTGTTTTGTTGGAAAATGCTCTACGAGCAAAGAGTTGAAAAGCGAGGAAGAGTTGGTGCTTGCGTCTTAATCCTTGTTTTGTTGGAAAATGCTCTACGAGCGTTAGAATGTTGTCGGAACTCGCAAGGGAGCACGGGTCTTAATCCTTGTTTTGTTGGAAAATGCTCTACGAGTATTTATACTTGTGATTATTAGTAGTATAGTAAGTATGTCTTAATCCTTGTTTTGTTGGAAAATGCTCTACGAGTTCCAAAGTTATCAATCAGTAGTCGCTTGCCGTAGAAAGTCTTAATCCTTGTTTTGTTGGAAAATGCTCTACGAGGGTTTGATGGTGTTGTTTATAAAGGCAAAACTATATTAGGTCTTAATCCTTGTTTTGTTGGAAAATGCTCTACGAGAGTAAAAATATATAAGACCTTGTGTATAAATATTTTAAATTTTAAATGACGAATAAAACTATTCAAAATTAACATATTTTAACTCGCCATTTTGACGATGCAAATTTAATGATTTAATCCAATACGACAAAGATCTATTTTGTATGATTTGTAACTTGTTGCTTTATAGTGTCTTAAAAGAATAACGTACTCTTCGAATGAGTGATAACATCCAAATTGATACTCTTCCCAATCACCTTCATCGCTCGAAGATAATCTGTCGATAAGGGTACAATCAATATACTGTCTTCATTCTCATACGCCGCTTGCACTTCCGCTAAATCACTTCGGATCTCTTCGTACACACTCGTGTCTAAATCTGCTAAAAATATAGATTTCTGTACTCGTATGCAACCTTTCTTGATTAAATATTTCACAACTTGGCTCCGTACCTTGTTGCTCTCTATGTCATACATTACAAAAAATAACATGTTCGTAGGTTTCCTATGTAGTTCGTTTATTATATGCAACATCTGGCTAATTCGCTCATCTATCGTCGCCAACTCATCCACACCGCCTGATGCAGGATTGGGACACGCTGACCCCGACAATCCCGATCGCGCCAACTTTTGCATCTTCTCGACAAAAGTTAACTCCCGTTTCTTCTCCTTTTTTCTTGTTGATTCTGCCATTTTCCTACTGCCCGTATGTGTTGATGAATGCCTCTATCAATTGACCAATCGCTTCGTTTAATTGACTGTCCGTCGAACTCTTCGTCGATCGTACCACACTGAACCCTCTCTTCCCATAGAAAAGATTCACCTCTGCAAACTTCAGCCCAATCTGAACTGTTATCTGCTTGCCATATTGTATGTTGACCACCGACTTCACTATGGCACCTGTCTGCTCAATATATCTCTTCATCTCTTCCATAATCTCATCCAATACCTCTGGTACATAGACGGGTCGGTTGCCTTTCTCTCGCTTCACAGCATTCGGATTCAGTATCTCCTTGATGCGCTTCATCGTCTCCTCTCCTGGGTCTGATGGCAACTTCTCCTCTAATGATTCTTCTTTCTTCGCTTTCTCTTCTTTCTCGTTTTTTTTCTTTTGCTCGAACAGATCAAATGGACTGGAAACATCGATAAAAGCGTTCAAATCAACTGCTTCTGCCGATGGGTTATAATAAGCCTCGGCATCTATGCTGATGAAACATGCCCTCGCCACATCTGATGTCTTCGAGTCAATCACCTGCTCCAACTGATATTGCCGCGAAAATGACAGGGCAAATGTCTTGTAAAACACAGTGTACAACCCACTGTCGCAACACCTTTCCTTGAGTTTGAACATCACTTTCAACCCATCTTCACTTGGTGATAGAAATGACAATACCACTCTCGAATCTGCTTCCACCTTGTGTCGCAGTTCCTTCATGTTCATTCCCTTCTCCGTTACATGGTCTATGTCGAGAATGAAATATTCAGTATAAGCAAAATTCTCTATACGTCGATAGGGTGGATTGAACATACCACACACAACGTATGGTAACATCCTTTTTTGTGCTACGTATTGTGCATGATCCAGATTCTCGATGATGCGTAGTTGCTTGATTCTTGCTTCTACCTCTGGACGTGGATTGCGAATGCTGTGATAGAAGTATTCCACTTTCACCTTCATAAGCATGTCATCCACCGAACGTATGTTTTTCCCCGCGCTGATCATAGTTCCACCTCCATCTTTTTAAATTGTTGTGCCAAATTCTGACAGTATAGGAATATCTGGGTGTTGCGGCTACGACTTACGCCTTTTACGGTGGTTACCTCCTCTAAATAATCGTTGATAGATTGGATGAGTATCCTTCTTCCAAGCGGTTCGAGCCAATAGGATCCATCTTCTCGGACGGAATAGTAATCGTCTGTAATGGAGTTTTGCGACACCAGGGTGAATACCACATAATCCACCCATACACGGTATAGTTCAATTACATCATAGACTAAGACAGGACGGTTGTAGTCGTCGCGGTGCAGAATGCCGATATAGGGGTCCACTCCTGCCTTAATCAGTGCGCCTTCTATCTTTCCATATAATAATCCGTACCCATAATTGAGAAGAGCATTGACTACGTCCATCGCAGGATGTTGGGTGCGACTGTCGAAACGAAGACTTTCGGGCAAAAAAAGGTTCATGGTGTCGAAATAGACTTTTGACGCCTGACCTTCCCATCCTCGCAATTGGGAAGCCACATCATTGACGATTTCGCCCTCTAAGGCAGCTATCTTCCTGCGATGATCGTCCATCTTACCGATGGCTTTTGTTATGACACTGTTGAGTTCGGAAGATTCCGTACGCATCATGAGCAATAAAGCCTGTTGGTTTTCAATCTTTTTTCGGATTACTTCTTTGATCCAATCCAATGCCTTTTTAGAGAAGGAGAAGGCCAGTTGTCCTTTTCGAATTGTGGATATGGATCCATATTTAGGGCTCCAAATGCGACCAATCACTTGTCCGGATTTATCCATGAAGAGCACCTCTATTTCGCGTTCGACTGCCAACATGACGGCATCCGACGTGATTTGAGCACCTCGACTGATTTGAATGGAGGTGATACCCTCGGCAGGAATCCGTTGTCTGCCTTCTGCGGTGGAGATGACAAAGCCCTCGCTGTCGCGGTTGAGGGAGGTACCGAATGTGTTGAGAACTAGTTCCATGTCTATTGGATATAGGGTTTATTAAGTATGTGTAATGTTTCTTTCGCACGAGTAATCGCAGTATATACCCACTGATATTTCTCTTGCGTAGGATTGCAGGCAATCATGCCAAAATCCACATATACGTTGTTCCATTCTCCTCCTTGTGCTTTATGACAGGTGACTGCATAACCGTAGGAACAGCGTAATGCGTTTAGATATGGATCTGATTGCATGATTGAATAGAATTCTGCCTCATTCTTCTTTTGCGTGATGCCTAGTTTTTTCATTCGGATAGCAAAATCGATGAATAGATTGGTTTGCTGAATCGAGTTTAAGTTGGGGGTGTCGCTGGTAATCGTGGAAATAAGCAGTAATACGTCTTTTTCTTCATTTGTGAAAAGTTCACGTACACGCACACCCGTAAAAGCAAGACCTGCCACATTCATTATATGAGGTTCAACGTGAGTCACTTCTACCATATCTCCATTCATTAATCCTGTTGGAAGGTTGTTTTGGACCACCATCAGCAGGTCTCCTTTCTGAACGACATTCGAATTAAAACCTAACAATTCACGTATCTTCCTTGAAATTTTATGACAGTTTTTATTGGATGGACTGATAAAAATAGCATCGTTATAGCCATTACTTTTTATGTTTTCAAGATATGAATGGATCATATCGTCAAGGTCTTTATGCAGTTGTGCGTTACGACAGTAGCGGAGAGGGAATCTTGCCCAGGTTTGAAAATGATACGTTTGTTCGTCGATGGGAGCAGAGGAACGAAGTTTTCGAATTAGTAGGGAGGCTCTAATCAGGTCATTGTCTCCTTTTTGTCTCATGATTTCAGTGAGAGAAGATTCCAATGCCATTAAATCGAAATGCTTTTGAAAATAGTCTGGCATCAATGCAGGAGAAGCCGTTTCTTTTACGGGAGGTAATTGGCAAGGATCACCGACAAATATGAATTTGCTTTCTGGACGATGGTCATACTTCAATAATTCGGAAAGTAGTTTCCCACTACCGAATTTTGCTTGAGTGACAGTTTTTTCTTCCATATCAGCCACCATAGAAGACTCATCGATAATATAGACTGTGGGAGGATTGTTTTTTTCGTCCAGCACGACAGGCTCAAAATTAAGGTATAACTGTCCGGTGCTATCCGCTTTCAACTCTTGTTCTTTGGCATCGGATAAGTCTTTATTTAGATTTGAGAAAGAATAGATCAGTGAATGAATGGTTTTAGCCACTTGTCCAGTAGCATTCGATAAAACTTTTGCGGCACGTCCAGTTGGAGCCAGTAGTATAAAATCCTTTTCTTTTTCAAGAAGTAGTTGAATCAGGAATCGCATCAACGTTGTTTTACCAGTGCCGGCATATCCTTTCAAGATAAATACACGGCAGGATGGATCGGTGATGAAGCTATTTAATTGATCAAGTACCTTTTGCTGGCTTACTGTCAATTTTATATCGGATAAATTCGAATGATCAGACATATTCTCTAAACCGTATGAAGTTGAATTTTGATATTTTTAAACCGTTTTCTACAGTTGTTTCTCTTTGGGTGGTGGAAGCTATGCACTTCACACCAGCAGCTTTTAGTTTGTTGATCAGGGTGAAGGTAAAGTTCATCTCGCCCATGATGTGGACAGCTGAGATGTTGTCCATCGCCAACACCTTTTGGAGGTATTCGTTGGCGAGGTTCTCGATATAAGTCTCGTCGCCATCGGGATCAACCTGAGGGAAGAGCATATCAACAACTGCGTCACCTGCGGCGTATAGTTGTTCGGGCGTCCAGTTGTCGGACGGGTGGTTGGAGAGGTTCAGGAGCATGGCTATATACATTAAAGGGATGTTGCTATTCTGTGATTTGATTATGTTTCATCGTCCAATACTACCACCCATTTCCCCATCTTGCGACCGCCTTCACGACGAAGAAGGTTAAGGGCTTGCAAGTGACTGATAATGTATTTGACACTATCTTCCGT
>Ga0247609_10001532_pt1 | contig 27140 bp, 17 predicted proteins | sample 172DNAGHGlowgp2_FD_193487 | JGI IMG/M metagenome (GOLD analysis project Ga0247609, IMG submission 193487) | Sheep rumen microbial communities from Palmerston North, Manawatu-Wanganui, New Zealand - 1728 DNA GHGlow gp2 | ecosystem: Host-associated > Mammals > Digestive system > Stomach > Rumen ...
TGTATGTCACCAGAGAGAATGCACCCACTCTTGTCATCAATGTTGTCAACGATGAGGACACACCCTCACCCGAAGAACTCTTGGCAATACAAAAAGGATTGGAAGACATCAAGAACGGCAACACCACGCCTATAGAAGACATCAACAATATATGGGAAAGTATTCTATAGAACTTTTTGGTTATTACGACGACAAGTAAATCTGAATTCTTTCAATCTATATGATACAACCTTATTTTACCGACATAGAGAACATCATCTCCATCCATATTAATACAGCAAAAGAATCTATTCTTGTTGCTGTTGCTTGGTTCACAAATCAACGGCTTTTTGATTGTTTGATTAACGCCTGCCATAAGTCTATTAATGTGCGAATTCTTTTACTAAATGACATTCTTAATAGAAATGAATTTGGTTTAGATTTCGGAACTTTGGTTAATGCAGGTGCAGAAGTTCGATTTGCTAACACAGCAAATAATGCAACAATGCATAATAAATTCTGCATCATTGATGAAAAAGTAATTACAGGCTCATACAATTGGACCTACCATGCAAATATCAATTCAGAGAATGTTGTTTTGATTGATGAGCCAACCATCACCAATAGTTATCGTCAGCAGTTTGATTCCCTCTTCAATACAGGAGAACCTATACAGAATCCTTACGAGCACTTAAAATGGACTGACATCAAAGAAGATGATTTCTCTGAGCTTCAAAGAAGTATATTGAAAGATGTCATTGCAAAGAACGAAGTAGATAAAGAGTTGATAAAAGAAAAACTTATCAACTTAAACCGAGCTTACAAAATTGGAAACGATGAAGAATTGTTGAAAGTCAGCCAGCTTCCTACCAAGCAAAAAGTCAGAACCATTGTAGATGTATTGACAAGTAATAGTCAGAATTTTGCATTCAAACTATGGAAAGAAAACACTCCAGGTAAACCTTTTAATAAAACAGTTGGACATACACATATTGGAAAATGGTTTTATGTTTTTCATAGTCCGGAAAAAGACAAATATAATCGTGATTATATAAAAGGGAGAATAAAGCCAAATGATAGATATTGTTTGTGGATTGAAGGAATAGAACTCGATATTTATGATAAGGAATTTATTGATACTATTAAAAAACTATTAGGTTCAAAGCCTATAACATACGAGACTAACGAATGCATTCCCGAAAGCGTAATCCGTATCAACAAAGCCCAAATGTTCTTCTACAAATTTCCCTCCCCATTGTACAATAAAAATCAAGACAGAACGTGGCGATATGGTATGCCAAGAAAAATTCCCGCAATCGATGTGTTTGGAATCGTGAAAGAGGTTATAGATGACAAAATCGTATTTTACGAAGGTTGGGATCCTTACGAACGAGGCAAAAAGATTGCTGAGAAGTTTTTTGAGAAATAACAGCTGAAAGGCTTCGAATGTACTGACGTTCTTCTTTGATTGTGCTGATCCATTCGTTCGATTTTACTGACCATTTCCTTTGATTTTACTGAAATGTCGAGCCCTCAACGAAATTATAGCGAGGGCTCGTTATCGCAACGCCGAGCGCTCGCTATTTCGATAACGAGCCCTCGGCAACTAGTTGAACCTTCAGCTCGGCGTAAGCCAATTCAAAGGAGCGGTTCAGTCAATCCAAAGAATCGGTTCAGACAATCCACACATGAGGTTCTGAAAATCCCATAAAGCCGCCCCCTCCAACTCCCCCAAAGGGGAGGGGAAGCCATCCGGATAGAAATGCTAACGCCAATGCTGATGTCCCTATTTCACCATTTCAACTTTTCACAAACTGGCGTAAAGATTTGCTTTCTGTGTAGTTTTTTCATAAATTTGCAAAAAATAAACAAACAGATAAATCGGAATTTAGCAGAATATATAATGAAACATTTCGTCATAAAATATTGGTGGGTGTTCCTTTGCCTTGTTGCTGTGTCTTTATACTCTTGCGATAATAACAACCTTACAGGCAAGAGTTATCAAGGCTATTACAATGCTTGCGAAAGGATTTATATAGAGTTCGAATCGAACTCTCAGGTAGAGGGAGAAATCTCTTCAACTGATTTTGTTGGCCGTTTCACCGATTATGTATGCGGACACTATGAATACAAACATCCCTATATCATAATTACTTGGACTAAGGCTGATTCGGATAACGAGGTATATAAAAATGTAATATCAAATCCGGACTCAACTATTGTAAACGAGTCATTAGATACGCTCAGGCTATATGAAGGAAATGAAGAATATATATTGCCAAGATACCATCTCTATCAGATTGACGAAAACGCCTCTTTCATGGAAAAGGTTGGGCAATATAGTTATCAAACTTTTCTGCTTATTATTATTTTTATTGTGAGATATTTCTTTTATATTATCGCTGCCATAGTGATTTTGAGATTTGCTATTAGGTGGCGTAAAAAAAGGAAAAAGTAAATTCCAATTTATCGATGAATGGAGGCTTCCATGTAATGAAAAAAGAATGGGGAACGGTTCACTTGATTGTAAACCGTTCCCCATTGACTATCACCGAGCAAAAGCTTGGCTTCGCCGAATTAAAGATTCTTCATTCTTAATTCTTCATTTTTCATTTAACCACCCACTTCTTGCCCTGTATGATGTAGATGCCTGAGGAAGCCCCCTCCCGACCTCCACGAGGGGAGGAGAAGGACCCCACCTGTTGCCCTGAGAGCGTGTAAATGGTGGACTTCTCCATCTCTCCCTGATGGAAAGGGAGGAGAGAGATGGCATCGGTGTCGTCGATAAATTTGAATCCTCGTATCTTCACGTTAGCATCCTTCGTGCGATACACGGCTCGATAGGCTGGAACAGACACGGTGCCCGTTGCTTCCCAGAACTTGTCGGCAGAGAGGTAGAAGATGCCTTCGTAGTCGGTGAGCTGAGAAGCAGCATAGCATCCTTCGGTAATCCACAAAGGAGCAGTGAGTGTCTGCCCTGGAGAGGTGGTGGTGTTGACAACTGCACCACTTCCCGAAATGAGAACCGAAGAGGCTGCGGCATCCCGTTTCTTGAAAAGCACAGGCGTGTTGGCTGGTACGTTATCGACGGCTCGGAATGCCATATAGCCATCGTCGAGCCCTACTTGCTGATAGAACTGTACATGGTCGTCGGACTGCACTGCACACGGCAGGAGCAACATGCCAAAGGTGTACGATGTGTTGCGCTCATAGGTTGCACTGACGGCTTCGAAATCGCCAGCCTCAATGCTGATAGACTCGCCATCAGTAATTACCAACGACTGGCACACACCGTTTTCCACCACATTTGTGGTAGGTTGGCTAATAGCTCCCTCCGTATTGACACGAATGATTTGATTCGTGCACAGAGGATAAAGCACCGCTCCTTGCGCTCCATCGTAACGAGCATCGGTGAGCACCACTTCCTTCTGCGTGCGAAGCGGGTAGTAGTCGTTCTGAATCATCGAGGCTCCCCATTCGCCCAAGTCGGCAGTCACAAACTCCAGTCGGAGGTTCTTCACCTGATAATAGGCGAAGGAAGAACGCACACCCAAATCGACTTGGTTGTTTTCGAGTTTGAAAACAAGGGAATAGGTAGAGAACTCATTCTTCTCGCCAGTCACTTCGGGCGAACGAGTGGCATAGCCGTCGAGCGGGTTGGCAAAGAGTGCCAACTGCGAAGTGCCATCGTTGATGTCAGTTTTCACGTCGGCAGTGAGTCGGTAGAGTCCATTTGGCAGACCGCTGAGCGTTTGCGACAAGTCGGCTTGTGCAATGCTTCCCGCCCAAGCGTTGAAGAGTTTGTTGTTGGCATCTACAAAGGTGTCGTTCCATCCTGAGAACTGATAGGTGAAAGTCCAAGCAGTAGGGATTTGCACACGATGCCCCGTCTCTGGTCCTGTGTAGCCCTGGGTGAAGTCGGCATTCTGAATCATCGACGTGGCAACTTGTTGCGCTGCTGCGATGGCAGCTCCATGATTGAGCACCTTCACAGCGGCAGAGACTTCAGCACTGGTCTTGGTAGCCAACTCGGCATTGGTCCAAGTGAATTGCGCAAGGGCAGAAGTGGCAGCACCTTCCACTGTGCGCTCATATTGCGACTTGGCTGAACGGCACAGCGCCAAAGCACGCTCGTACTCGCCCATTTCAGCTGTTTGCAGTAATTCGATTTCATCCGATGTGAGAATCATCCATCGCGCAGCCGTATTACTCTCAGCAGGACTATATGCAGAAGTGGAAAGGGCGTTGCCTGCGGTGGCTGTCATACAAGGAGGCGTAGCATTGGATGCTGGGTGCATGAAATAATAAGAAGAATTGCTGATGGCAGTACTACCCTCTCCCACTGTGGCATCCCAATAGCCCAAGTGAAGATGTATTTGCGTGTAACTGTTCTTGGCAGAGCCCGATGCATTGAAGGAAGAACCGCTATAATAGATATACCTGTTAGTTGCAACATTCTTGAAATAATAGTATTGCGTGGCAGGGTCGAAACTGATGTACCAAGCAGCTTTGTCGTCATTGATGGCATCGGCATGACTATCGTAGTTTTTCCATTGGAGCGACGTGCCCGAAGCCACTAAGTAAGCTGAGGTGGTCAGTCCATAGTCGGCATGAGTGTTGCGGATGTAGTATTTCGTGTCATCCTCATGCTGGAAGCAATAACCTGGGAGGAAACCAGCATTGGCATGTACCATTCCATCCTCACATAGTGCTTGCGAGAAGAGGCTGCTGCCGTAGTATTGCAAATCAGTGTGGGCATCTTCATAAGCACCATTAATGGTGAAGCTGGTCATCGTGGAACCATTGGTTGCCCACAAGTGGGAGCCTCCACCCGTCACATATTCCGTAGTGCTATTGTCCCAGAACCGCACCAATTGAGTAGCACGCTTTCCATACCATGTACCATAGCTACCTGCCGACATGTGGGAGTTCCATGAAGTATGTGTTCCCACACCTATACCGTGCAAAACCTCATGCATAGCTGTACCTGTGGCTTGATAGCTAACAGTAGGTCCGAAGCGAACCCATCCACCATAGGAACAATCAGCTGTCTGGACACCCGATTCGTAATTGGCAGTCGGTGTGAATCCCGTGATGCTGGTGCATTGCTGCCAATAGCCTTTCAGAGCTTCGAAAGAACCCTTGATGCGGGCATTGATGGCAGCATCGCCCGAAGTATTGAATTTGTAGTTGAGCACGCCTTTCGGTAAAGTGTAGATGCGAATCACATCGCCATAACCCACCTTATAATTCTTCGTCACGGCGTATGCACGGATGTAGTAAGCAGTGGCAGGGGTGAGATCGTCCATCACGTAGATGTTGCCCGCATGGTCCAAATAGCGAGAAGAACGGTTGTCGGCAACAGTAGGTTCTGGATTTGTGGAACTGTAGCAGAAGCCTTGTTCCAGAATCGTAGCGGAAGAAGAGACTGTGCTACGACCGAAAGCTATGCAGTTTCCTACAGCATAACGCGGGTCCGTCACCACCGTTGGTGCAGCGCCTGTGCCCGAAGCGGTTTTTGTGGCAAAAATGCTGTTCTTGGCATCTTGCATAGCAGATTTCAGTGTCGTATAGGCAGACTTCACTTGGGAAGAAGTACCGCTTGACGTGTATTTCTTTGCATTGGCAATGGCATTGTTGAGCGTGGTTTTCACGGTGGCATCCATGGAAGCATTTGTCAATTGGTTGGCAACTGTAATCAAGGCACTCAGTCCCTCACGCTCGTATGCGACACCTGTGGCTAAACGCGAAAGGCGGAAATTATCGCAGGCAATCCAGTTGGCGGTTGAATTCTCCGTATAAAAACCGATGTTCGCCGTACCATCCACCACGTAAAAATCCACGGAATAGTCGTTGGCACCATACACAGGAGTGTTGTTTTCATTGCCTACCAAATAGGCTCCCGACTGGTTGGTAGTTGACTGATTCTGTTTCAGATTCTGTGCTGCTGCCGTGAGGCGATACTTTCCATTTTGTAAACTTGTCAACGACTGGAAGAGATAGGAATCAGGAATCCGTGAAGCGGAAGAAACCCATCGCTCTGCATAGGCATAGTTCGACTTCTTAGGAAAGTCAGCATTCGTTTGTGTCCATAATCCATTGTTTTTCCATCCTCCTAATCCCAATCCATCAAACTCAGGATTGATGATGGACGAAGTGACATCGGTCTGTGCAGAAACTGACAGGAAAGGGAAAATGAAGAATGAAAAATGAAAAATGAAGAATAAAAGCCTCACCCCCAACCCCTCTCCAAAAGGCGAGGGGAGTAAAATGAAGAACGGCTTTGGCCAATAAAAACGAAAACTCATTATTCTATTGTTTTATATGGTTGATTACTTGATGAATTTCTTGCCATTCACGATATAGATACCTGAAGGAAGATCGGATAAAGAAGAAACGGAGCTGAGCTTTTGTCCCGTGATATGATAAACGGAAGGAGTCGTGGTAGGGTTGATGTCCAATGCTGAGATGCCATCTACAGGTTCGTCTGAAATGATAAAGGAGAAACCTTTCACTTCGCCTGCCGAAGAAGGACGATAGACTGTGCGGAAGGCAGGAAGATTGACGATACTTGTTGCTTCCCACAGTTGGTCGGATGCCAAATAGAACACACCTTCGTAGTTGGTGACTTCAGTTGCTGCATAACTACCTTCTGCCTTCCACGTGCTGAGTGTCAACGCTGAATTCAGAGGAGCGGTGGTAAGTGCGACACTACCTGCTCCTGCGATGGAAACGCTTGAGGCATCCGCATTGAGCTTCTGGAAAATGGCTGGAGTGGAAGCAGGTATTTCATCCACGGGATTGAGTACAACGGATCCACCTTCCAACTTGCGCTGAGCATAGAATTGTACCGAGGAACTGCTTTGAGCTGGATAAGGAAGAAGTGCTGTTCCAAACGAATCGCTCATACTACGAACGTAAGTAGCATCGGAAACGGTGAACGAAGCCGTGGTGTTAGCAAAATCATAGCCATCGTAAAGCATCAAACTACTCGCAGCTCCATTGCAAATGCTATTGTTTGCCAAGGCTTCAGCAGCAGTGATGACTGGCGTCTCGCTCCAAATCAAAGTATTCGGATTCTCAACTCGAATGTCTGCCATCACCGTTTTGGTAGCTGACACTTCTAATTGGTTGGCTGTTGCTGAAATGCTTTGGCAGAAAGAAGCCTCACTCCCAACTCCTCTCCCAGGGGCATGACTTGTTGAGTTTGCTTCCACAAGATACAAATGCACATCGTCGAAGCACATCCAACCATTGCCCGTAGTGACAAAACTGATGGTGAGTGGTCCGTCTGCCATTTGTTCTATCTCGGCAGAAATCCATCGCCAATTGCGACCGCGATTATTCGTAGTGAAACCAGCCAATGTGCTATAAGGCATTTCCACACCGTTCGTATTGATTTGCATGCTTTCGAGTTGCGTTCCACTGCCATTGCCCAATCCGGTAAGTGCAGAGCCTGAAGCAGACGTTCCCGAAGAATTAGTGAGTCGTGCCTGTATCTTTCCACCAGCGTAGGTACGAGCAGCAGCCACCACCTTATATTTACCCGCAGGAACTTGCGTAATGGTCTGACTCATCGTTCCCGAAGAGGTGCGTTCCAAATAAGTATTCATTTCCGTCCCTCGCCAACTCTCCTGATTGCGAATCGTACCAGTGACATTGCTCCACGCACCTGTTCCATTGCACTCTGCATCGGAAAGCAAATAAGTGGCATCGCCACCATTCTGAATGATTTGCTGGCGCAGTGCATCGTATTCAGAAGTGTGGTCAGAAATCACTCTATGAAGACGGAAATCATCGAACATCACACAACTTCCTCCCGATGCCCAAGTGATGGTGGCAGAAATCGTGACGCTTTGATTGGAGGAAAGAGTGAATTCCACGGAATCGGTACTCCACGCTAAAGAAGGAAAAGAAGGCGACCCTGTGAAAGTCGCCTTATCAGAAGTGGCACCTGCCACGAAAACCACGAAGGAAGACGTAGCCGAATTGGCATATCCCGAACGATGGGAATAGAGCAGATGATAAGTACCAGCAGGAAGAGTTTGCGTGGTCTGACTCAAAGTAGTGGTTCCTGTAGCCCATCCCATACGAAGATAATAGGCTTGTGTACCATTGGGAATGGTCGTTATCTTTCCGAAATTGTTATCAGCATAGCAATCTGCCGTCACCAAGAGTTTGGTCACATCGGTGCCACTCACGCTCCATCCCGAAGGCTGAGCCAATTCCCATCCTCGCAAACCATCGTTCGGGTTATTCACAACGGAAAGCGAGGAGGTATTATCATTTTCAAACGAAGGATTGCTGAGATAGTTGGAGGTTTCGTCCACATAGGTGTTGGTATCGGTAATGACTTTAGCCTTCGCTGGTTCCCCATAGATGGCAACTTTCTGAATAGCGATTGGTTGAGCACCGCCTAAGAGTTTCACCTTCACATAGCGAGCTTCCACAGCATCGAAATTCACCACCATCCGCCCTTCGGAATCGGTAGAAAACGAAGCATTCGGCACATTAAGGAACGAACCATCCTGTGTGGCATACTGAACAATAGCAGAGGTGGGTGCTGCCAGTCCTTGGGCTGGAGTAACCACCACCTGATTGATGCTATACAAATTGTAGAGTGTATATTTCAGATACTCACCTCCCGCCGAAGCCTTATTGAGTGATTTCCAATAAGTATCAGTGCTGTTGTCAATCGAAGCGAAAGGCAAGTGTTCACCATCGTAACTCTTCGCAGTAGGTTGTGAGCCAAAGGCCACGTTGCGACGATTGCCTGGGAAGGAAGCTGTCGTGGTCGTAATGCTATTTCCTTCCAGACTGACCAAATAACAAGTTTCCTTGGCAAGGGAAATCGTACGAGTTTTCACACCATCATCACCGATGATTTTTACAGTGACAGAACGGGATGCACTACCCGAATTGTAGATGTAAGCAGCTTGTGGATTCTCATCAGCTTGCACCGCCTGAATGGATGCATTGGCATTGGTGAGGAACAGCTTCAGCACATTGGCAATGTGGAAATTCTGAGTGCAATGGAAAGTGCTTTGCGCATTGCCGAAAGCATCGTAAGTGGTGGTTTGCGTGAAAACTGGCGCACCCAATGGGCAAGTGGCAGAGACAGTCCAATCGTCTTCGTTTGCATTGAAGAGATTGGTGATAAGCAAATAATGAGTGCCATCAGGGTCGGGCACAATAGCGCCGTGATAGCCTTCAGGACAGGAAGGAAGCGTTTGCAAATTCTGCACGCCTTCGCAAAGCGACTGAGTAGTAGCTGCATCAACATTACTATAATATACGATGCAATGCTCGTGGTTCATGTCAGTACCCACGCTGCTATTCGAAGCAGAATAGCTTGGATAAATCTTTGCCGTATAGATGGAATTATTGTTGGAACGGTCGCCAAATGCCATTGTGTTGGTGCCGTCCTTCTTCGACACAATACCCACCTGATTGTCGATATTCACCCAATTGGTGTTCCATGTGCTGTAACTCGAGCCATTGGTTTGCGTGGAGCCTTGTGCAGTGTAGAGCGTACGCTTCTCCTTCGTAAATGGGTCAATTGAAATGCCCATCATACCCACTTGTTCGGAGGAAACGGAAGTGGCAGTGTTTCCTTTCAAGGCATCGAGCAGGATAACAGCATTGCCTGGTGTGGAATAGAGCACAAAACTACGAGGAATACTTCCGCCTACAAGCAGTGAACCGTTCATGGCATAAGCATCAGGGAAAAGAGAATACTGCCCCTTCAGTGTAGCCTTGTTGTCTGCCTTGCTATAGGTGCCGAGGATATTGCCCGTGTTGTGGGTAACGAAAGGCACCATGATTTTGTTCTTATCCACAGAATTCGGAACGATTTCGCCTGAATAAAATTGCTTTCCATCGTTCCAATAGAAGGCAGTGAAACGGTCTTTCGTCAGAGAACGCACAAGATTCTGAGTCTCGAAATATTTCGTCGTGGAATGTGCCTTCACATACTCATTCCAAGTGCTTGGCTGAGCATCCGCCACAGAGAAATACTCATGGAAAAGGTAAGTCATCATCACGCGGTGACCAGTCACTCCCATTCGACGTGGGCCAATATCGCTGTTCAGCATCCAAGAGCCATCGCTCGTGGTACTTTGTCTTGCCTTCGTGTATTTCAGAGCGAGGTTCTCCAGCATCAGTGCCTCGTTGTCCTGGAAAATGGTAGCCATAGCAGCGAAGGCAGGCAACTGGTCGTAGAGGAACATGCTCCAGTCGTTGCCCGTCGGCATGGCAAGTTCACCATCGGCAAGTGCCAAGTCCTTCAGCACAGCATCGAACATCGGTTTTTGGTTCCACAGCAAGGTTTCGCTCAGCGGATATTTTCCGTTCTGCTGCATGCACTTCAGTGCCAAGTAGCTCTCACACAACTCCTGAATCACCACATTCTGATAAGAAGTGTGGAAATAGTTATGGTTCTGTAGCGTATAGTCGTCGTAGAGGTTCTGACCCACATACCACTCCTTGGCAGGCTTACCATCCACGAGGGTTTCGTTCGTGGCATCGCTCAACAAGGAATAGCAATTGAAAGCAAACGACTGCATCTTGGCATACCACGCATCAGCATTCGCCTCGTCGGGATAGAGCGCACAAGCAATGGCAAGCACATTGGTTTCCCATCCGTTTTCCTCTGCTTTCGTGTCACCCGCATAACCTGTTGGCACATTGCGAGTTAACTCATAGTCGGCTTCTGCACAAATCACCTTCTTGATATATTGAAGGTCGTTAGCAGTCAGTTTGTCCTTCAAGAACCAAGTGGCAAAGCCCAGACTTTCCGTCCACAGTGAACTTTCCCAAACGTAGGTGGTTCCCGACGTACCCCAATAGGCATTGTTCGTACAGGTTTTCAACTGTGTGGAACGATGGGTGGAATATGCCCAACGGATAGCACCCAAAGCCATGTCGAGCACATTTTGATATGTCACTCCACTTGGTAGCGACACTCCGTGCTTCTGTCCATACTGATAAACGAATGCACTCAGCATTGCCAAGTCGGCATTGGTGCGCACACCGTCCTCGTTGTTCTGTCCAGCACTGTTCGCCTTGAAATAGCCCACACTGGTACCCCGTGAATTGGTGCCAGCAGTGACATAGATACTCTTGGCATATTGCATGAACTTCGCAAGCATCTCGATGGATATTTGCTGAATGCCATTTTCTCCCAGATAGTCGTAGGTGATGACTCCTTCCGTAGGACTGGAAACATTATTTTCACTCTGAGAAAAACCAAGCAGCGGCAACAAAGCCATGAAGCCTGTCAATAGTGTTTTCTTCATCATATTGGTCATATCGTTAGGTCGTTTTGGTTGCAGAAATCAATCTATCATCGGCAAAGATACAAATCTTTTTGAAAATGACATTGAAAATCCAAGCAATTAAAATATTTATAGACAAAAATCGCATCTGCTGACATTTCAACAGATGCGATTTTAAATTAAGAATTAAGAATGAAGAATGATGAATGTGTCTTTTAGTTTATGTTACTTTCATTCTTCATTAATCCTTCTCAGTAAGCTTCGGTTTTGCCGAAGCCATTCCTCATTCTTCATTATTTTGCTTGTAGTTCTCCAACTGCTCAACAGTGATTCTCTGAACGTAGTTGAGGTGGCGAGCGATTTCGCTCTCAGCATGATTCACGAATACGTTGAGTGACTTGCCGAAGAGTTCATGTGCCTTCACAGCATCAGCGAGGATGAGGTGGCACATGATGGTATAAGCAGTGATTTCGTAGAGCTTGCGAGAGCAGAAGTCGAGCAATTCCTGGCTTTCAGCAGCCTTCACAGCGTTGATAGCTTCTTCCAACTTCGCAGCCATCTCCTTGATACGAATGAGATAAGCAGCATATTCTGCATTGCCAGCCACAAGTGGCTCGTTCTCTGCCTCATATTCCTTGATGATGCTGAGGTAAGTTCCATTGGTGATGTAACGGAGTGCAGCAACAGTCTGCAACTGAGTCGTACCCTCATAGATAGAGAAGATACGAGCATCGCGGTAGAGACGCTGGCTCTTGTACTCCATGATGAAACCAGAACCACCATGAACCGAAATGGCATCGTAAGCATTCTGATTAGCGAACTCAGAGTTCATACCTTTTGCCAATGGAGTGAACGCATCTGCCAAACGAGTGTAGCGCTTCAACTCTGCACGCTCCTCTGGAGTGAGCTTGCGGTCGCGCTGAATGTCCTCGAGTGCCTTGTAAACATCTACGTAGCGAGCAGTCATGTAGAGCAGTGAACGACCTGCATCGAGCTTTGCCTTCATCGTTGCAAGCATGTCATAGACAGCTGGGAATTCGATAATCTTCTGACCAAACTGAGCACGCTCCTTTGCGTATGCAAGTGCTTCATTATAAGCCTCTTGCTCCACGCCTACCGACTGAGCAGCGATACCAAGACGTGCACCGTTCATCAGTGCCATCACATACTTGATAAGACCGAGCTTGCGGTCGCCACAGAGATATGCCTTTGCATTCTTGTAAGTCAACTCACAAGTTGGACTTCCGTGGATACCAAGCTTGTGCTCGATATGACGTACATTCACGCCACCATCGCGCTTGTCATAGATAAACATGGAGAGTCCACGTCCGTCTTTCGTACCTTCTTCGGAACGAGCCAAAACGAGGTGAATGTCGGAGTCACCATTGGTGATGAAGCGCTTCACACCGTTCAAACGCCAGCAATCTTCCTTCTCGTCGTAAGTTGCCTTGAGCATCACGCGTTGGAGGTCGGAACCTGCATCAGGCTCTGTCAAGTCCATCGACATGCTTTCGCCCTGGCATACGCGAGGGATGTACTTCTGACGCTGTTCTTCTGAACCGAACTCATAGAGCGTGTCGATACAGCTCTGAAGGCTCCAGATGTTCTGGAAACCAGCATCAGCTGCAGAAATCACCTCTGAGAGCATGGAGAACACAGCGTTAGGAATGTTCAGACCGCCGTAGCGACGTGGCATCGAAATGCCATGAAGACCTGCCTTGTGAGTAGCATCGAGGTTTTCGAAAGTCTTGCTTGCATAAATCATACGACCCTTCTCCAAGTGAGGACCTTCGAGGTCAACATCCTCTGAGTTTGGTTCAATGATATTAGCAGCAATGTCGCCCGTAATCTCAAGCAGTTGCTTATAGTTTTCGATGGCATCGTTGTAGTCAACAGGCGCATCTTCGAACTTGTCCTTATCCTCGTAGTTTTTTTCCTTCAAATCTACGATGCGCTTCATCAGCGGATGATCCAAGTGAAACGCGATTTCTGGGTGGTCACTATAATAGTTTGCCATATTATTTTTTGTATCGTTTAAAGTTTAAAGTTTAACGTTTAACGAAGTTTCCTTTTCAAATGAATTGTTTAAAGTTTAACGGAATCTAATTCTGACGATATGATGTATGCAAACCTGAAAGCATTTTTGATATTTCAGACACATAAATCTCCATCTTTTGTAGTTCTTCCAATGTTATATAGTTCAAATCGTATGCAATTTCTAATTGACACATCGATTCAGTCAAAGAACCAAAAGCAAACTCAATGAAATGAAGTTTTTCTTTATTTGATATTCGACCTGTACTTTCTGCTATATTAGAAGGGACTGAACTCGCAGAACGACGAAGTTGATCACAAAGTGCAAAATTTTCCTCTCTTGGAAACTTCTGCATCAGTTGGTACACTAATTTATTGTATTCGCGTGCAAACTGATATACTCGAAGTCTTCTATATGAGAAAAGACTATCCTCCATTTGTAATGTAACTTCGTTAAACTTTAAACGTTAAACGTTAAACGTTTTTTATTTACTGTTCTGCTTATAATACTTGATGAGTTTTGGTACAACCTCCTCAACTGTGCCAACAATCACGTAGTCAGCAATCTTGTTGATTGGAGCATCTGGGTCGCTGTTCACACTGATGATGATACCCGAATCCTGCATACCAGCGATGTGCTGAATCTGACCCGAGATACCACAAGCGATATAAACCTTTGGATGAACGGTAACACCCGTCTGACCAATCTGACGGTCGTGGTCGCAGAAACCAGCATCCACAGCAGCACGCGAACCACCCACTTCTCCGTGGAGAACCTTGGCGAGGTCGAACAGCATGTCGAAACCTTCCTTCGAACCCATACCGTAACCACCAGCCACAACGATTGGAGCACCCTTCAGGTTGTGCTTTGCAGCCTCAACGTGGTGGTCGAGTACCTTCACTACGTATGCCTCAGCAGAAACATACTTGCTCACTTCTGGATAAACCACTTCCTTGCGGCATTCGCCTTCGTAAATCGACTTCTGCATCACACCCGAACGAACGGTTGCCATCTGAGGACGATGCTCTGGGTTCACAATCGTAGCAACGATGTTACCACCAAAAGCAGGACGAATCTGATAGAGCAGGTTGTCGTAGTGCTTGCCACTCTTAGCATCGTCATACTCACCGATTTCGAGCTGAGTACAGTCGGCAGTCAAACCACTGGTCAGCGATGAAGACACGCGTGGACCAAGGTCACGACCGATAACCGTAGCACCCATCAAGCAAATCTGAGGCTGTTCCTCCTTGAAGAGGTTCACGAGAATGTCGGTGTGAGGAGCACTGGTGTAAGGGAAGAGGTCCTTACCGTCGAACACGAAGAGCTTGTCCACTCCGTAAGGCAGAATCTGCTCTTCCACCTTGCCCTTGATGTCAGTACCAACAACAACGGCGTGGAGTTCCACTCCCAACTGATTGGCCAACTTGCGGCCTTTGGTCAACAATTCCTGAGAAACCTCCTGAACGGTTGTACCCTCGATTTCGCAATATACAAATACGTTATTCATATCTTAGCCAATGATTTTTTCGTCCAACAATTCCTTAATCAAACTCTCAACATCTGCATCCTTGGCAGTGAGCGTCTTGCTCTCCTTTGCCTGGAACACGATGTTCTTCACAGCCTTCACCTTCGTAGGAGAACCTGCCAAACCGCACTGGTTAGCATCGCCATCCACGTCGGCAACGCTCCACTGGTTCAGCGTCAAGTAAGGACGCTCCTCATAGAGGTAATCGTAAGGAGTACCATCAGCAGGACGCTCCATCGGACAAGTGGCACGCTTATACTTCATCACGAGTTTTGCATTCTGTGGGCGGCATGGTGCTGCGCTTCCATTCACAGTGATAACCACTGGCAGTGGAGCTTCCACCACTTCCACACCACCATCGATGTGGCGACGGATAGTGGCAACACCATTTTCAATCTTCAAGATTTCCTCAGCGTATGTCACCTGGTTCAAGCCCAACTTCTGAGCCACCTGTGGACCCACCTGAGCTGTATCACCATCGATTGCCTGACGACCACCAATCACGATATCAACATCGCCAATCTTCTTGATGGCTGTGGCAAGAGCATAACTGGTTGCAAGTGTGTCAGCACCAGCAAAGAGACGGTCGGTCAACAACCAACCCGTGTCGGCACCGCGATAGAGTCCCTGACGGATAATTTCACCTGCACGTGGAGGGCCCATGGTCAGAACACCAACGGTGGAACCAGGGTTCTGCTCCTTCAAGCGCAGAGCCTGTTCGAGTGCATTCAAATCTTCAGGATTGAAGATGGCTGGCAGAGCTGCACGATTGACAGTACCTTCGGCTGTCATGGCATCCTTGCCCACATTTCTTGTGTCTGGTACCTGCTTAGCAAGTACAACGATTTTCAAACTCATAAAATAAAATTCAGAAAATAATGTATTTATTGATCTTTCTTCTCTATATTTATAATAGGTATCCTATATAAGATTTTGTTTGAATTTCAACACCGAACCGCTTATCGTTTATATCTGAGTCACCACCTAAATGTCAAAAAATCAACGCTAAACGGAATAAAGTTACTCAACTTTCGCAAGTTCTAAATATCTAATAATGAGTGTCACTTCGTGACAGAAATCTCACAAATCTTTTCAAATCTTTCAAAATTTATTTGTTTGATTTGTTTAGATTTGAAAGATTTCTCGCCGCAGGCGACTAAATACTAAAGATTTCGCATCTTGCGAAACTTGAGTAAAGTTATCCTATCCCATACCTATTCAAGTTGCAAAGATACGGAAAAAATTCATCATGATTCCATTTTGCATCGAAATTCTCGCACAAATTGCACAAAAGTGAGCATTTGTGCAACGGAAAAGCGATTTACAGCCCCTCTCGAAAGCAAAATGCATGAAAAATGAATAAGAAACCTCGTTTCCCTTGTCCCCTTTATCTTTTATTTCTAAACTCATCCAGTTGCTTGAAGCAGTGACGATTGATAATCTCCTGCAACCGACGGTCGGGATTGTTCCTCACATGGCAACGATTGTCCAGCACCATCATCTCGCCATTCTTCGCCGTGTAGGGTTGCCAACGAGGCAGGTCCTTCGTATTCGGATTCCCGTTATGGGCAAACTGTGCCCAAACACCACTCATCAAGTCAGCCAGCTTCAAATCCTCATCTGTTGGCTCGGGAAGTTCGCGCTTCGAATGGTGAAGCGTGTTGAAGCAGAACATCAATTCGGCACCATGCACCGACCCTTTGGTCAGCGGTGAGCGCCAAGTAAACATATACATGTAGGTGGGAGCCTTTCTCGACTCAGCAATGGCATCCGCAGTCACCAGCGTCTTTGGGCGGAACAGCCAGTCGATGCTCAACATGTCCTGAGGCGTGCAGTCGTGCCAAGCTTCCTTCATGGCAGCCACATACTTCTCCGTGTCCTCACCGAATGTCCGTCTCAGTTCAGCCTTCGCCTCCTCCAGCGTCATGTTGCGCCCATACTGCAACCGCTGCAACTCGTTGAAGGTAGTACCAATCAAGATAGGGACATCATCCGAAATCGAAGCAAAACCAGGTTGGAAAGGCTGTTGCAGAAGCGTCACCCCGTCGGGAGTAGGTCCAAAGCCCCACATCATCGGAGTGCCAGGCTTGCGAGTGCCGATACTCGCCGCCATCGCCCGTTGCCCTGCCGCATAGAGTTCCTCGTAAGGCACCTCCTTGATGCGCTCCACATGCTCGGCATCAATTTTCAGTTCCTTCAGCACTGCCTTCCCCAGACTCTCGCTCATCGCCTTGGTATTCACATTCAGAATCGTTCCGCTCATGATGATGGCCTTGTGGAAAAGTCCCTTCGCCGAAGGCATACTCAGCAAGGTGCCCACCTTGCCACCTCCACCCGACTCGCCAAACACAGTCACATTGCCTGGGTCCCCGCCAAACAAAGCGATATTGTCGCGAATCCATTCCAGCGCAGCCACGATGTCCAGCATACCCACGTTGGCTGAATACTTGTATTTCTCGGAACAAGCCGACAGGTCGAGGAAACCCAAGATGTTCAGTCGGTGGTTAAGACTCACCACCACGACATCCTTCTTTGCCAAGCACATACCCGGATTCCATGCCGAAGTACCAGAGTCGAAGCCACCGCCATGAATCCACAGCATCACAGGCTTGTGCGCCTTGCGGTCGGTCGTCCACACGTTGAGCACGCACGAGTTCTTCTCCGACATCTCCTCTTCACTCAGTTTGCGTCCGTTCGTCCACTGCATCACCTGCGGTCCCCAGTGGTCGCAGCGTCTCACCCCCTGCCAAGGCTTCACCGGCAGCGGAGGCATAAAGCGTTCCACCTCAGCATACGGTATTCCGAGGAAAGCCTGCGTGCCCTCCTGCTCGAATCCCTCTATAAGTCCCGAACTGATTTTCACTGTCAACCCATCCCTTGTCTGTCCGTTCGTACCGATGGCAAACGCAATCATTGCCACCATCACCAAAATACTCCTTCTCATCATAGAATCCATTGTTTTACTCATTTGCCACAAAGTTACAAACAATCATCCAAACTCAGCACAAACGAACGCTGTTTTTTAAACTTGCATTTTCTATTTCAACATCTCAAGTATTGCATTGGGAGAAGCCTGCATTTCAGTGACAGCGCATAGCCCAGTACCCATATCCTTCAAGCTGGCACCTAATAAATAGACTTTATCGTCAATGATGAGGAAACGGTCATGATTTTTGTGAGCAAGCTGCACGAAGTTGATGGCAGGGTATTGCGCATTATGCTTCTTCAAGTCTGTCTGAAATTGCTCATAATAGCGGCTGTGTATTGTGGCTGAAACGTTTTCAGACCTCTTGTCTAACATAGACAACACTCGGTCATCCACAAAATTGTCTATCAATATTATCCGTTGTTTTGCGCTTCTCACTAACTCCGAAACATACATCCATGCATCCCAAACGCAACCTGTGGCGAATATCTGTTCTGGCTGCTGCTTGGGAGAGTTTGCCTCCATCCTGTCCAAAATCATATCTATCTTCTCATCCGTTTCAATCTGATGATGCTCCAAATGTGCAATGCGCATTAGAACTCCAGCATTCTGAATCATGAAATGACGCATGGCAACAAACGCACTCATTATTTTGACACTTATTTCTATGGCTTTCTCACTATGAAGAACGGATGAAAGTTGTGCTATCCCAGGCTCCGTAAAAGCATAAGGCAAAGTAGGACGGAACTTCAAAGATTGAAGGTGGTCGCAATTTGCGACTACCTCTTTATACTCTTCTTTTGTTAATTGAAAACGAAATGTTAGAGGGAATCTGGCTGAATTACGTTTTGCCTGCTCATTCAGACGTTTGGTCGTAACTTTGTATAAACGTGCTATGTCTTGGTCTATAAGCACTTGAACACCCCTGACAGTAATAATCATTTTCTCTATATCGGTTTGACTGAAAGTCGTTTCGTTTTCAACAAGGTGGTCGCAATTTGCGACTACCTCTGTGGTATAGTTGCAAGTTACATTCTCCTTTTCAAAATGATCGTGATTTACAACCAATTTCCGGTTCTCTCCTTCTACATTCTTCTTTTTAGCCATATCTTATCCTTTATTTTCTATTATTTCTCTTTTTCACAGTCAGCGGAGGTATAAAGCATTCCACCCCAAACTTCATTCATTTGCCACAAAGTTACAAACAATCATCCAAACTCAGCACAAACAAGTCCTAATTTTTACAAAAAGAAACAATATCAAGGACAAACTCTAATGTTCCCATCATAGATAACTTGGCACATTTTGCCAACAAGAACCCCATTGACCTTAGACATAATTGCTAAAATCAGTGGGGTTCTAATTCTGTTGTCTATCTGGACAGGACGTTGAATATACAATATACCTATTTGGTATTATTCTTCTTCAATTTCGTTCATTGTTAATAATGTCTCCATTGTTGTGTCTGTAAATGTTCTCCAAATGTTTAAGTGTACAGGTCGATACCCTTCAAACAATTGTTTTAGATACTGAATTTCAAAAACAAGTCTGAAGTCATCATCTTCACATTCTGGATGAACCTCTTTCTTGGTACCTACTCTTGCAATCTTAATGAGATATATGTCGCGTACTCCCAGACCTTTTATGTATGGCACAAAGTAATAGAGCTTGTTTAGAGCTATTGTTATAGGAAACTTCTTGCCTGTATAATAAATCTTGGCAGAATGGTCAATGTAGTTTTCAACATTATCTGGCTTTACAAGGCTGATAAGCACTCGTTTATCCAATTCAAGTCCAGTTATATCTTTGACAAACGAAATTTTTGTATTGTTGACAATATGTTTTGGATATTGTTCCGCAATTTTGATAATAGAAACTTGTTTGAATGTTTGCCAAACTTGATTTTTCTCTTCTTTTGAAATCGTCATTTGGTCAGCAAAAGCATTCTTCATTTGAATAGCAAGATACCAAGCTAATCTCGGAGGAACAGCATTACCAACCATCTTATACCCATCCTTTACATCTTGATATATGAATTTGAAATTGTCTGGGAATGTTTGTATTCTTGCACATTCTCTTACACTCAACCTGCGATATAAATGTTCAAAACCTTTAGCAAAGATTCTCTGCGAAGATGAAATATACACCATCTTGGGAGCCTGTGGATGCTGTGGGGCATTTCTAGCTTGAGCTTGCATCGTAAATGAAACTTCATTCCATCCCCGTACTCTATTTCTTGACATATACTTAGCATCATAAGGACCTATATACACATCATGATTCATTCTATTTGGATGTTCTCCTTCAACCAAATTATCACAATAATAACGGGGAGTTTCAGTTATGTCACCAATAGCTTGCTTGAGTGTAATTGGTTCAGAACTTACTGCATTGGGGAAAACATACTTATTTGAAAGATCATTGCGTATTCCAATAAAAAACACCCTAAATCTGTTCTGAGGAATCTTATAATCGGCAGCATTCAAAAGCTCATAAGAAATTCTATATCCAGCGTCGCGAAGTATATTCAAAAAATAGGCTAAGGACTCTTTGTGTTTATCATCAAGAATTCCTTGTACGTTCTCGATAACAAAAAACTTCGGTTTCTTGTCCTTTACTATACGAATATAATCAAGAAATAATTGACCACGAGGATCTTTTATGCCTAATTGTTTTCCTCCTTCACTCCATGCTTGACATGGTGGTCCACCAATGATACCGTCGCAGTCAGGAATATCATCTCCTGTAAGTGAACGTATATCATAGGTATTCAGTATTGTGTTTGGATGATTAAGTCTATACGTTTCATGAATCGATTCGTCATACTCATTTGCCCACACTACATTGAAACCAGCCTTTTCAAAGCCGAGGTCAAGTCCACCACAACCAGCAAAAAGTGATACTACATTCATTTTTAACCTTGATAGTTTATACCATGTTTGTCAAGTGCAGCACGAATACTCATAGCTACATGATAAGCAAGATTAACAGGAACTGCATTGCCAATCATTTTGTAGCCCATATTGACATCTGAATAAAGGAAAACATAATCGTCAGGAAATGTTTGAACACGTGCAACTTCTCTAACAGTCATTCTTCTATATAAATGTTCTTGACCTGGAACGAATATCTGCTTATTCTTTTCTACTTTAATCATTTTTGGTGCTTGAGGATGCAACTGACATTGACGACCACTCGCCTGAACGGTAAAACCAGGCTCATCCCAACTCCTCACACGATTTCTTGACATAAAAATGGTTGAGTACGAACCAATAAAATATTCGTGATTGGGTTCAGCACACTTGTCTCCATTTGTTTTATTCTTCTCTAATGCAGGAATTGCATTATCCTTCAAATCCCAAATACATTCACGAAGAGTTGGTTTATGACTTTGAGGTGTGGGATAAATGTAATCATAGATTTCCAAGTCCCTACGAAAGCCAACAAAAAATACACGGTCTCGGTCTTCAGGGACATCAAAATCATTAGCGTTAATCATTTTGAGATTAACATCATATCCAGCCTTGTCAAACAATTCCATAAAACTATGAACAGCCTCGGAATGACGTTGTGCCAATATACCTGAAACATTCTCTGCAACAAAGAATAAAGGTTGAGTCGCTTTCAAAATTCTAATATACTCATAGAATAATTGACCTCGTTCATCCTTAATTCCTTTCAAACTACCAGCCTCACTCCACGATTGGCACGGAGGACCACCAATAATACCTGTTACTCGCTCAGGGAATTCGCTTTCTTTTATATCTCTAATATCACCTTCTATTAGGTATGTATCTGGGAAATTCGCTTTAAAAGTAGGGCTTATTTTGGGGTCAAACTCGTTTGCAACCACCGTTTGGAAGCCAGCATTATGGAACCCCTTATCAAGACCACCAGCACCTGAGAATAAACTAATAAGATTCATTGTAAAGAATTTGCTTATTGATTACTTATACAAGTAATGTGTAATGTATATATTTTTCATTTGATCATTGAAATTCCAGATTGTCAATGTTCAACTTGATTATGTTTAATGAGTACATGATATTGATTACCATTTGCAATTATACTTAATGTTCACATCTGCAGGCATTCCAACTATTTGTACATCAAACTTCAAAGAAGTTTCAATAACATCATTTGCATTATGAATTCTGAACGAGAATTGCCAACCATTATCAAAACACATAATTACGGTTGTTTTGCTATTAGATTTAAAACCAATATATAATAGAGTCGTTGGAAGATTAATTACAGGAACCTTTATTGATGGTTGAGATACACGACTTGGCAGATTCAATGTACCATACATATTGAACGATTGTATGGTTGTAATTCTCTTACTATCTATGCTAATAACCTTATAGAAGTCATATTTGCTTAGAAGATACTCAACCATTCTACGAGGTACATTATTGTTTGCTTGCACCTGCGAACTAACTTCTTTTACAAATGCTCTAAGCAATGGCACATACACATCGTCCTCTTTTGATCTTAGGTCTCTGAAATATGTGCCTTTTGCCTTTTCACATTCTAAGAAATCAAATGTCGGTTTAACATCACTCCAATATGTAGAGGAACATGGAATACCATACCACTTAGAACCAAAGTCAAGAGATTTGGCAATTCTGCTATGTTTCACAGCCATATGATTGTGTTTTATACTTAAGCCGATTTCCCAAATAATATCTTTTCTCTCAATGATTATATCGCGAACATCAGCCTCTTCACCATGTTGATCATTTTGTATATAGAGGTTAAGAACATCCGAACTCTGTTCTACAATATTTGGTTCGAGAGCAAAGATTGTTTCAATAGTTGATTTTGCACTAAGAGCATAAAGAGTCTGTTCTCCATGGGTTAGTGTTCCCCATGCGTTTTCTGCAGCCTTGTAACTGCTGTTTTCTACTATTTTAGCTGGGCGAACCTTGTTGATTGCCTCATACAAAGAATTAAGGCATACAAATTCGTATGCTCTTCCTCGATTATTACTTGCGTTACTCATAGGAACTATTCTTTATTGTCCACCAATAAATCTTTTATATTCACATCTAATAGTTTGGAAATTTTATCCAAAGTTTGTAAATCTGGTTGTGTCGTATTGCTACACCACTTGCTGACTGTACATGTTGACTTACCCAACTGGTCAGCCAACCATTTGCCACTCTTATCTTTTTCGACGAGCACAACTTTTAAGCGATTTATCTTAACCATAGTTCTTGAATATATTATATTTGAACGCAAAGTTATATAATTATTTTTGTTTATGTGAAGGAACAAAATGAAAAAAGTTTGTTCTTTCACAAATTAGTATTATTTAGCATCCTCTGCGGCTACAATCCTTCAATAATTGCATAGTATAACAATGTGCAAACATATAGACTTAACAACATATCCTTTTGGGTATAGTAATCTCTCTTTGCAAAAACATGAATATTCCGCTGTTTTCTTTGTTAAGTATCATTCAAGCGAGTCCTCGTTGTCATTTAGTTAAACCAAAAGGAAGATTCACTGCAATCCAAAGAGAGCGGCAGTAGTGTCGAAGTCTTCAAGTGGTAATATCAAAAAAAGGGTACAGATTGTTCTGCACCCTTATAATTCTATTTGTAGTATGTGAGACTGTTATGTCAAATCATTGGTTAGTGTCTTTGGCGACGAACGGAGACGCGGGACGCGCTGCTACTGCTACTCTTTTCTTTCTTCTCCTTCTTCGTGTCTGCTTCGCTGCGACGAGCGGAACGGGAAGAAGATGCTGAGTCGGCTTGGGTATCGTCTGTCTTGGTAGAGCGGCTCACGCGGCGACTCTTCTTGGATGCCTTGGCTGCTGCCGCAGCTGCTGCGATGGAGTCCTTGCGAGCCAATTCTGCACTATCCACAGGTGTTTCCCAAATATGCTTCTCGAAATCAGCCAACTGCTTCTCGATGCGGTTTTGCTCGCGCTGCAAAGCAAGCGTTTCACGCATGGCGAGTGAATCCACAACTCCCGCAGCCTTCTCAGCTTCTGCCTGCTGACGTGCTGCCACTTCTTGCTGGAGGGACTTGCCCTGCATGTTGGTCGTCATGTAGATAGTCCCCTTATATTTGTTCGTGGCAAAGAAGTCCGCCATCGACATGCGCGAAGCATTGTTGAGGTTCGAAATCATAATCATGCGCTGGCTCAAATAGGGCTCAATATCCTCAAACTTCACCCAGAACATTGGGAACTTACGGATATCGAAGGAGAAATCGTCAATAGAACGATGAATGATAGGACAGATGGCAACCACACGCGAGTGGAACGTGGCGGTCTGCTCATCGTAGTAGGTACTTTCCTTCACGTAGTAGCCCAACACCTCGGCACTTGGCACGTCGGCATCGTTCACGATGATTTTGTTGCCATCCACCTCATATAACACTTTGTAGCGCTCGAGCATGTCCTTAAAGTGCATGCGGTTGGCTTGCGTGAAGTCCTCCTTACCATCGAGCTTGTACTCGTAGGCAGGAATCTTACCCGTGTTGAGCAGACGGAACAAGAGCGTGAAGAGGTTCATCTCGTTGCCACGAGCCTCCACAGGATAGTAGAGGGCAGCATTCTCGTCCTTCGTGAGGTCGAGTTCACGATACACGTCACGACGCCAAGGCACATCTTCAGGCACAGCCACCGCGGTTGGATACATCAAGCTGGCACGACTCACCTGCTGCTGTTGCTGCTGTTGCTGACGAGCAGTGCGAGCATTATTCGTACCGACACGCGACTTCTGAGGTTGTGCGGTGATGCCCAGAGGGAAAAGCAATAAGGAAATTGCCATGAGTGCCACAGCCCAAAGGCTGCGTGCGTTCACGGACTGATATTTCTGGCTATTGACTTTCATATTTGAGTTTTTAAGTTTTTGAGTTTATCGTTTAAAGTTTAACGTTTAAAGTTTAACGAAGTTAGTTGGTAAAGCGTGGAGAACAACAGAAATCGTTGTTCCTTTTAAATCCTTTAAATCCCTGATTCACTTTTCACGTTTGAGCTTAGTTCACGATGACTTCCATCGTAGTGGAAAGAACACGCTCGATGCCGTCGGGACCGATAGCATGCACACGAGAGACATAGAATCGTTTGCCACGAGTGAGGTTACGGAACTGAGCACGCTGGCGGTCGGTGAAATCTGCCGACTTGGACACTTCTGGCACCGCATTACCCATGTTGTCGAAGAATGTGGTTTCAAAACCTGTCACACGGAAGGCAATGTCAAGCAAACCATCGTCGATAGCAGCACCAATTCCTTTGGTAGCAAGGAGAGAAGCCTTCGAGAGTGGAGCACTTCCCTTGTAACGGTTGATATTGCCTTGCGCATCCTTGATTTCCATGAACGGACTTGGGTCAGGCAACTTGCGCACCTTGAATGGGAACTTGCCCATTTCCTGCTGACGACCTTCGTTCTCTGCCGTCACGGTAATCACCACTTCGGAGCCCACCTGTGTTGGCACAGCCACATAGCTTCCATCGCCTTTCTTGGTGAGACTTCCACCCGACATGGTGGCATTAATCTTATTGACAGGCACACCTGGCACGGACACGCTGATAGGGTTCTGGTAGCCGGCATAGAGCATATTCATCATCGTTGCCGAAACGGTAGCTGTTGGTTCCACAACGGTATAAGGTTGGGAGAACTCGCGACGGATGGTTTCGCCATCGCCATTGCGCATTTCCATATAGCCACGGAGCGTGAAATCACCCACGGAATTGCAAATCGTTTCGTAGCGTCCGTTCGAAGATTTCAGCAAGGTATTGCCGATGTAGATGTCAGGACGGGAAGTGGTATCGACAGCAGCCATGATGATTCGTGCAGAGAATCGACCTCCGCGAACCACGGTCTGTGCCGTAGGGATAACGTATGCATTGATTTCGTTCACACGCACGTCCTTCACGTCGATATTCGAAATGAGTTCGTGCATGATTTCGCCTTCAGCCGTGCGCACGTCGTTCTGCAACTTGGTGAGCAGCGTGACAGCAGCAGCCACAGGTGTATTCTCGAACATATATTCCTGCCAGTTCTTACCTAAGTTCTTTCCCCTCTTTGGCACTTCGGTGGAGAGGTTGTCGGCAATGATTCTGCGCTTGGCAGGGTCGCCCACCATCTTCACCACATTGTTGCGATAACTATTGATGGCATTGAAAAGTTCCCTACCTTTTCCTACACCAGGAGCCAGCATCACCTGAGTGGCAGCTTCGAGGTCTTCCTTTCCGTTGATATTGTTGATGTCGGCTTCATCGCCATCCACCTTGCGGACGATTTTCCACTTGAGGTCCTCCGCAAATTGATAGATTGAGTCCGACTTCGTCTTCACATATTTAGCCTTCTCGTACCATTCACGCACCTTTTCGGGGTTTTGCTTCATGGCAGTTTCCATCTGAGCAAAAGTGGCAGAGTTCTGCGAGGATGCGTTGTTGGTAGAACGAGTCAGACTCTCGTCAACGAGCGAGAAGCCGTTGAGCACATCCGACGATACGTTGAGGGCAAGCATTGCCATCAATACAACGTACATCAGATTGATCATCTTCTGACGAGGTGTGACTTTCTTTCTGTGACCAGCCATCTATTTTTCTGAATTGGAATTGAGATGTTAATGATTGGATAATAACGGCTGCGTCATGACAAAGAAAGCAAGCTTTCTCTGTTCATTCGACTTGCACGTCATTGGGAAGCGTTTATGCCTTCAAGTTCGCCTTGAGGGCTTCAACCATACGGGTGTAGAGTCCGTTGAGTTCTACCAACTGCTCTGCCAGTCGCTTGGTCTGTGCGTTCACATCGTCGAGCGTAGCACTCTGCTGACCTACGTCACGCAACTGCATCTCGTAGAAGCGGTTGATACCCGTGAGCGTACGGTTCATGTTCTCCATTTCCTCGGAATCGCGGGTGAGACGTGCCGACTGCTCAGCCACCTGCTTGAGAACTTCGGTGAGTTCGTTGAGCTGGTTGACGTATGCCTCGGTTGCCTCTTGCATCTCTGGAGTCATACCGTTATACTGAGGTACGGAGATATGAGAAAGGCCTTCAGCCAAGGCAGCTGCATCCACAGGTGTTTCACCGCTTGCTGCAACAGTAGCTTCAGTGGAGCCACCTGCAACAACCTCGCCTGCATTGACAGGTCCGCCGCCACCAATGACAACCGTGCCACCGCCAGCAGGAGCACCACCGTTTCCACCGATAATGATGGTTCCACCACCAAGGCCACCGCCACCAACGACAACCTTGCCTCTCTCTTCTGCTTCTTCGCTGTCATCAATTGCCTTGGCAGCCACTGCGAGTCTCTTGTCTTCAGCATCAGTGATGTCGCCCTCGTTGGCATATTGGTGCTCAAAACCAGCCAAGAAGAACACAATCACCTCAGTACCCATACCGATGAAGAGCATCATGTTGGCACCTGCAA
>Ga0247609_10001533_pt1 | contig 27132 bp, 37 predicted proteins | sample 172DNAGHGlowgp2_FD_193487 | JGI IMG/M metagenome (GOLD analysis project Ga0247609, IMG submission 193487) | Sheep rumen microbial communities from Palmerston North, Manawatu-Wanganui, New Zealand - 1728 DNA GHGlow gp2 | ecosystem: Host-associated > Mammals > Digestive system > Stomach > Rumen ...
GATGGGTCTGCCACAAGTTCCTCGATAATTGAACTGTCTGATACCTTATTCCATGAAAGTGGCGACTTACAGAGTTTAAGACCTGCATATGTACGTGCCATCTTAGAATAGAGTTCTGAACCCTGTACACCTGTATAAGATGCATTCAAACCGAAGAAATTAGCCTCATCACCAAGTGTTACATAATGGATATTCTTTGAACCGTCAATTGCAAACTGTTCGTCAGTACCATAGCCCTTAGCGAATGCCTTTGCTGCCTGCTCAACAGCCTTTGGTTCGGTATTCATCTTCACATTAGCCATAAGAAGTGCTGAAATCAACTTTTTAACATTCTCACGGTTTGCATCAAGATAAGACTGTTTCGCAATAAGTCCGTCACAAATAATGCTACTTGCCTGCTTGGTCGATACAAGAACCTTTGCACCATTAACAGTTGCTACAATGTCTTGGTCATCAGGTGAGAACACTACTGCGGCATCACACTGTCCTGCCTTGAAAATTGCTGCCGCATCAAGACCACTTGCCACAATCTTAATATTCACCTTATTCGGGTCAATATTCGAACCCGTATTCACCTTATCATAGCCGATACCGTTGGTTTCAAGGGTATTCAGAAGAAGTGTATGACTTGCGGTACCCTCAGAACAAGCAACAACCTTACCGATAAGATTACCAACCGTCTGAACGTTCTTATTCACTACAATAGCATCAGCACCACGTGACCAATTGGAAATATTGAAGAAACGTGAATCTGCCATTTCCGAACCCTCTGACATTTCAACAGGTAGAGCATCTGCCGTACAATAGATAATGTCAATATCGCCATTACGGAATGCTGAACGTCCTGCTTGGAAATCATCCTGAATTACAATCTTCAACTTAATACCATAATCCTTATAGATGATACTTTCCTCATTCGGGTCAAGACCGTTGTTGAGATACATAAACGGAAGGAAACCTGCATAGGTGTTAGTTCCAACGGTGATTACATTCTTGTCACCACCACCGAATACACTGGTGAATACACCCTTAGTGTCCTTACTTCCATCAGATGACTGTCCCATCCACCAAAGACCAAACACAATAGCGGCAACTACGAGAATAATTCCGCTGTACTTTACCCAAGGTTTTACAATAACTTTTGCCATAATTCTTTTTATTAATTTTACTTTTTTGTTAAACTTCTTTGTTTTTAAACTCTCTTTCCAAATTTGGTAGTGCAAAGGTAATACAAATTTTCCAAACTACCAAATAATTTTCGTTAAAAAGTGTTAATCATCAGAATGTTTTATAAGATACTCACTTACTAACGTCCATTTCTTAACCTCATAACCATCACGGACATACCATTTACCATCTTCATCGAAGAGATATTGCCATTCCTCACTAACACGCGGGCACTCATCAGTAAAGTTAGGTTGCAAATCCTTATACTGTTCGTCCCTATCGTCCATTGCAACATAACCTGTTACCGTGTCACCATCAACACTGCTTGCATCACCACCAAGAATAAGGTTAAGTACCTTATCATATGTGTCCCAATGCTTCACAAGGTCTAAACCAAGTCCCTCTGGGTAACTATCCCAATGGTGATAGATTTCAGCGTACTTTTTACTCAATTCTACCTCGAAACACTTGGTTTCGTACTTCTTAATCTTATTCTCATCCTTAGTGAGATAAGTAGGATTGACCTTTACCTTTTTGCCAAGGTCTTCATCCTTAATCTTAATTACAATTGTTCCTCTTGTAGCCATATTATTAGGTAATTATATATCAATTGAAATAACTTCTCTTGGCAGGGGCTTTCTCAGATGTATTAACCTCAATTGGTACTTGTTCTTCGTACCTTGCACTATTAAGTGAATTAAGGTCAAACATAGCATTTTGATTCTCAATAGCCTTTGTTTTATACGTTTCTGTATTATTTGTACTGAACAAACCCTCAATACCCTCATTCTCATACTTCTGAAGCAACTGTGCAGCCTTTTCAGATGTTACACCGTCCTCAACACTAATCTGTGAAAGCAAACCACCGGTCTCGTCAATGACATTAGACATTTCACCAAGTCGCATGGAAATATCGTAAGCCATGTAGTCCATTGCATGAGTGAAGTCTTCCAAATCATCAGGATTACCCTTAATGATAGACATAATTGAAGAGAATGCCTTATGCTGTGCTTTGATTGACTCATATTCCTCCTTACGGTCATTAACCTCATTTTCAGTGTCATCAACAACCAAATCAGCACGCTCTTTCAACTTTTTAAGGATTTCCAGCCATTTCTTTGAGTCTTCCAGACGCTTTGACTGCCTTTCAACAGCACCTTTCAGACGTACTACCTGACGTTCTGTAACTTTTGCACGGTCAAGCATATTGCGCTGTTCATACTGCTTAAGCATACCAAGTTGCTTCTCCAATTCAGCCTTTTTATCATCAACTCTACGTTGATTCTGCGTAATAAGACCCTTGATATTACCCATCTGTTTCTCGATTACCAATATTTTCTCCTTCATTTCCTTAACCTTAGCCTCTACGATGGCAATTGGGTCAATTTCGATGATAAGACCTGTAATCTTACGCATAATAAGGAAATACACCATTGATACAGTTTTCCTAAACCTCTTATCCGAAATAAGGAAAGCAATACCGGCCAATACAGCCACAAGCATACCAAGTGTAAGGATATTGGTTGTCAGTGTAATAAGAAACGGCAGAATCTTATACAACAGTATAGCACCACCGGCCACAGCACCGCCAGCTACTACCAAGCCAAGTGTACCACCCGGCTTCTCCCAAGGTGAAATTTTAGTCTGTGAATTGTTTGTCACCATTAAATCATTCATATCTTTCTATTCTTTTTTATTAGTTAATTAATCTTGAAGAATTGAATCAAGTTGTGCCTTATCATCCAAAAGTTTCTTAACAAACACATCAAACGTGTAGTTGAAATTAGCCTTCTTGATGTTATTCTCATTCTTAGCGTTCGCAATCTTCGTCTTCTGTTCAGCAACAAATTGAATCTTGTCTTGGAGTTTCTTTTGCAGTGTTACGATTTCCTCCTGTGCAGCCGTAACCTCATTCTCCGGTTTCTCGACGTTCTCAACCCACTTTGTATGGAGTTCCTCCAAACCGTTCTTTCGCTCATTCTCAAGTATCTTAACATAACTGTCAATACTGTCAAGTACGACCTTTTTAGTTAACTGTGGGGCTGTAGCCTTGATACTAATGTATGCAGTCATAAAACGAGCGTTCTCATCAGGAATAACAGCCTTAATCGCATCATTCTGTGCCGCCTTGGTAAGTTCAACATAGTCAGGTCCCGGAATATTGCTTTCCTCTACAACCTCACAAAGTTGTTCAAACAGTTTATTGTCAAGTTGTCCTTGAATTGTACCGTCTGAATTTACGACGGGTTGTCCAACTGTCGGTGCAGATTGAACCGGCGTTGCCATAACAGGTGAAACGATTGAGGTTGGAGGTGTACTCTGACCTTCATTTACTTGTCCCTCTTCGTCTTGTACTTCAACAAATGCACTTGCAATTGTCTTGAAAAAATTTCCTTTTGCCATATTTTTATATTTTTTACTTAATTTGTGTGCAAAGATACTATAAATTTTTGAAATAACAAAGAAATTTATGTTAATTTACCTTAAAACGCTTGTAAATTTTATAAACTCCATACAATAATGCGGCTAAGACCAATAAACGGAATAAAAGCATAATACTTTTAAAACCGATAATAACCGCAACAACCAATAATACAATTAAAACCGCTTTTTTTAACATAGTTACCTAATTTAATGCAAAGGTACTGTTATTATTTGAAATAAACAAATTTTTTGGTTTAAAGATTGTTAAAACGAATATTTATTTGTATATAAACAACATAAAAGATGATTATTTTAATAGACAACGGGCACGGTCAGAACTGCCCCGGCAAACAATCGCCAAAACTTGATAGTTCTATAATCGTTTCAAGTGAATTTACTGAAAACGGACGTTTTAAGGAGTGGAAATACAATAGAGTTATTGCAGACATGATTGTTACTAAACTCAAAGCAATGGGTTATGATGCAAGATTACTTGTTACAGAAAAAAAAGATATATCCCTTGGCGAAAGAGTTAAGAGAGTTAACGCAATCTGCAATAAAAGCGGTGTTTCAAACGTAATAATGATTTCAATCCATGCAAATGCCGTTGGTGACAGTACCAAATGGATGGCCGGACAAGGATGGGAAGCATACACGACAAGAGGTAAGACAAAATCCGATGTTCTTGCTGAATATCTTTACAAAAGGGCAGAGAAAAACTTCAAAGGAAGAAAAATACGTAAGGATACATCAGACGGAGATAGTGATAAAGAAGCAGATTTCTACATCATCAAAAACACAAAATGTCCCGCTGTATTAACTGAGAATTTCTTCTATGATAACAGGGATGACCTTAAATACATGGTTTCAGAAGAAGGTATTAATGCAGTAGTAAGGACACATATTGAGGGAATAATCGATTACATCAACAGTAAGTGAAAATGGAATTATTGAAGTTAGTATCGGAAGATGGATGGTGGGCATTACATGACAATTCACAAAAATATCATTATGTAGTACATTTACTTAGAGAAAATGATGTTTATCGCTACCATCTGGTTGATGATGATGGAAATGAAATATATAAGCCATCAATCGAGGACATTATACACGAAAAAATTGATATTTAAAAAGGTGGACTCTCAATTGAATCCACCTTTTATGTTATTACCACCAAATATAATTTACATCTTGTACCCATCCACCGAAATTGATAGCTTGTCGTTCATTACACCAACCAACACTCTGTGGTACTGCAATCTTGGCAGCTGGCTGTCCTTGTCTTGCAGTCATCTCAAGCCATTGACCATTCTTATTAACTTCAAGTTTAATATTCTGTGCATCTGTAATACCATTAAGAACAAATGGTACTGGTGCATAGTCATTGTGATGACCGGCCTTAGTATTAACCATTTCAGTTACAGGAACACCAAACAAACTATGTACCTCCAAATTATCTGAACCGGCAATACGAAGTGGCAATGTTCCACCAGCAGCAAGAAGTGAACAATATGCATTACCATTTTCGATATCAACGTCAATCACAACATCATTGAAGTCAAAGTCAGTTCCCTCTGATGCACTAAGGTCTTCTGCCATGATACGGAGTTTGTTGGAAGGAGGATTAGAACCATAACCCGGTACAATCTTTACAATCCAGTCATTATAAATCAAGTCACGCTGAACTTGCTCATTTGGATTCTGTCCTTCAGCAGAGAAGTCGAAGCCAACATAGTAAGCACCGTTAATCTTCTCCATTCTGAAATAGTAGAATACATGACCATTGTCAGTTGATGACTTGTAACCGAAACGGTTTGAAGAACTATTAACCATTAACATAATGCTTCCGTTTGCATTGTTAAAATTGTTCACATGGTCATCATGGTTTGTAATAGGCGTTGCTTGCCAATTGTTCCAATCAGGATAAATTATCTCTTCTTTACCAACCGGGTCATATGCACACAACCAATCCATCTGATTTCCACCAACAACAGTTCCACCATTTCCTGCTGTATAAGATGCAGTCCCTTTCCAAACTTGCTGAACAAAGAAGCAATCCCAATCAACTAATGAAGTATATGTTTCATTACCCTTAACATTGAATACTTCAAGTACTCTATTAATCTCATCCTGTGTTATGTCCTGAGGAATTGTATAGCCTTCAGATTCCCACATATTCGATTTAGTGTCAGTACCACGTGTTGTTGCAGTAGTACTCTTGCCAAAACCCCAAGTCTGATTACTTGCAGGCTCACCAAATGTTTTTACGAAAGCGGAATTGTACTTATCCGTCTCATACTTTCCATAGTCGTAATCCACATCATGACTACATGATGCGAAAACCATAGAAATTCCAAACAAAATTAAATAAAAAATTTTCCTCATAATTAATTTACTTATAACAATAAATATACTATATTTATAATAAATAATCAATACTAATGAGACGAGCGTATAAGTATAAACTACTGCCAACAACACAGCAAGCCATCTTAATAAATAAGACGGTTGGATGTTCACGTCTCATATACAATTCACTACTTAACGACTATAAAACACAACTTGACAACGGACTAAAACCAAAACTAAAAGAAGTAACGCACTTTAAAAATACATACGCATTTCTTAACGAAGTAGACTCACTTGCACTTGCCAACGCAAAGCAACACCTACAAACTGCATTTAAAAACTATTTCGATAGCAAAAAAGGAAAACGCAAAGGAAAAAAAGTACGCTTCCCCAAAAAGCATAAAAAAAATAAATGCAAACTTTCCTATACAACGAATAACCAAAATGGTACTATCCGGTTGGAGAATGGGAAACTTAAACTTCCTAAGTTGGGGTTTGTGGATATAGTCTTACATCGTGAGTTAGTGGGTAACATCACTTCTTGCACGATTGAACAGACAAGGGATGGACAATACTACGCATCCATTGCCGTAGAAATCCCTGATAAAAATATTGGTTATACACATAAACATAAAAAATACAATGAATTGAAAATCGTAGGCATTGACATGTCTTTGACGGATTTCTCCGTTGATTCCGATAGTAATCCCGATGATACGAAAGCCAAGTATATTAGGAATTACCGGAGGAACGAGAAACGTCTTAAAAGGCTGCAACGTATGGTATCACGTAAGGTTAAGGGTTCTTCCAATCGCTACAAGTTGAGGAAGCGTTTATCCAAGTTAAGCCGTCATGTTGCTAATTGCCGTTTAGACTACTGCCATAAACTATCTCGTTACTACGTGGATAAGTATGATGTAATTGTTCTTGAGGATATAAACCTGCAAGATATGTCTCGTACTTTGCACCTTGGTAAATCCGTTATGGATTTAGGTTTTGGCGAGTTTCGTAGTTTTCTTGAATACAAGTGCATAGAGCGTGATAGTTGTGTTATGTACGTGGATAAATGGTTTCCGAGTAGTAAGACCTGCCATGAATGCGGCAGTAAGAATGATTTACTGCAATTATCTGACCGGGAATGGGTATGCCCCACTTGTGGTTGCGTAATTGACCGGGATTACAATGCCGCCTTGAACCTTAGAGACTATTTTTATCGTGTTGTATTAGAAAATGAATATAATACCGCAGGAACTGCGGGAATTTACGCCCCTGGAGAAGTGACCTCTACATTAAGGGAAACCTTAATGCAAGCCGCTTCGTTGAATGGGGAAGCCCCCTCCTTTAGGTGGGGGTAGTTCACTGATTATAAATATGTTCAAACATTTTTAATAAATGATGGCAAGATATATTTTGCCGGTACTTCTTTTGTTAACCATACGTCATTATTTGATAAAAAGAATTGATATCCATCGGTATACATTGCTTTTGCATCTACTCTCAATACTTCTGGTGTACCATGTCTGCTACCGACTTTAATTGCAGTTTCTTTATCCGTAGAAAGGTGTACATACAATCTACTGCCACTCAAAATACCGTTTTTAAGTATTGAATCAACAAATCTTGATGCTGTTCCGTGATATAATACATCCGGTGGAACGCTTTCCTTTAACTCTACATCAACAGGTATTGAATGGCCTTGCCTTGCACGTATCTTACTCTTATCAAGATTAAATTCATACCTTTTCTTCTCGTTGGTGTCGGTTATTTCTTCCAACAACTGTTTTGTATAGCCTTGCTCCTTGATAAGTTCCGAAACACTTCTCCAACCATTCTTATCTATAAGTCCGGCTTTAAAGGCATCAGAATCATGCCTAAGTAAAAACGCAAGGTGTTTACCTTTACTTATCAGTTCTTTATTATTAGACATTATTTTCTTAGAAAAGTTAAAATATTAGTTAATACTTCATCGCTGACTGATGTGCCGAACAAATTAAGAAAACCACCACTGTAATTCAGAATATTAATTCTTAAATCATTATAAGAGGTATCAGACAAATCCTCGTTATATCCACTTACAGAAACAAACTTGATTTTGTTACCGTCAAGTATAATGTCAACAGGAATCTTCTTAGTGTAGACTCTGTTGTCCTCTTCAAGCACATCGATTTTCTCAGTAGAAACCCCATTCTCCAAAACAAGAGAATAAATTTCATTTAAAATACTTTCCCTATCCATATTTTCATAATTTTTGTGCAAATATACTATAATTTTTTGAAACCACCAAGAAAATGATGTTAAATTAAATAAAAACATTAATTATTTATATATTAAAAGAGCAAAAATATGGTTTATAAACTTGAATATGTCAATCAGGGAGAAAAAGCAACACCTCCAACCGAAACCCCTACAAAAGAAGGTTATACATTTCTTGGATGGAGTTATGACGGAAGTCCGATAACACAAAGAACAAATATTATTGCACGTTGGCAAGATAATACTCCTGTAAAATATGAAATCGATTGGTGGAATGAACTTGATGAGGATTTTAATGTTTTTACTATCATTAGTGTTTTCAGTCATGTACTTTATAATAAACTTGGAACAACAATAAATTCGTTATCAACTCCTAAAACATATTATTATTTAATGGATTTGTACAATGAAGCCATTGATGAATGGGATAGTTCACCTTTATTCAATCCGGAAATCTATGATGAAGTATATGATGAAATACACGGTGGAAATGATGAATATGAGAAAATAGGAAAATATGCAATGATGCTATGGCTTATGGCAATGGCGTTATCTGAATTAGTCCCAACACAAAGTGATACATCTATAAACAAACAAAATGCTAAAGATGCAACCAATTATCAGACGGAGTTTTTCAAAATAGCCTATAATATTGTATGCACAACAGAAATGCAAAGAGATGGTTTTGGAAGCCAAATTCCATTATATAAAGGCTATACTCCAAGGTCAGACCTTTTCATCGTAAGACTTGTGGCAAGTACCATATATGCTCGTAACCGTAGAAAATACCAAGATGACATAGCCACAATGCGTACTGAACTAAAAAGTGAGGCAATACCAACAAACGGTGCTTCTTGGGGAAAATGTTGGAAAGATGATGAAGGTGCTGATGACAAGATTTGTAGCGATGAATTTAGTCAAAAAATCGGATATTGTGTTAATTTCACGGATATTTTCCCACCTGCTCCCGGACCATATACAACCGGAATTAAATACTGTCCTGAATGTGGTAATACGGCAACAAGAATATATCCTTGGGATAAAGGACAGCCAATAAATCAATTTGACATGACATCATTACCCGGAAATGTTGAAAATGATTACGGAAACTACTTAGTTGATAAATATATTTATGATAAAGTTGTATCTGAGTATAATTTAGATAATAAAGAACATATAGAAAGAACCGTTCAAGCAATTGCCGATGATAATGAGGCACTTACTCATCTTTTCAGAAACAAAGTATACTATACCTATGATGAATCAAACCCATATGGAAGTTTCAGACCGGCAGAAAGTGGATATTACTTCACTGGAACATTCAACGAAGAAGTTACAGGAAAGGACTTATCAGGTTTAGTTAATAACCAATACTTTGTTGATTTGTTTGATAATGTTCGTAAGGCAGGAGCAAAAGCAAGAAAAGTATACCTTAATTTCTTCTATGGAAGAAGAAGACCCGGACAAGGTTTGGATGAATGTAATGAAGATGGCGGTACTGCAAAATATGCATGTGGCTCAGGTAAGGAAAACAAAAACTATCTTACAGACACATCAATAATGTATTTAGCAGAAGGTGCAACAAGATATGATTACAACAATAATCAATACTTTATTGATAAAAACGGAAACGGTGTACTTGATAGTGGAGAAGAAGTAAGTACAACGACAAGTAGATGCCAGCCATTTGCAGCATCCTCATATCCAAGCGGTCATAACAGTTCTTTATGGGCAGAGGCACTTATATTAATGGAAATGTTCCCAGAAAGATATGTCGAAATATATAAAGCAGCCTACAGTTACGGTGTGAGCAGAACAATTGTAAGAGCGCACTGGAACAGTGACACTATTTACGGAAGACTGATAGCAACCGCCTCAGTTCCTTTAATGCATGCGTTTGATAATTTTGAAACGAAATATGCAGCGGCGAAAAATGTAATATTCAACAGAGGAAACAACCAACGTTAAATAATAAAAGGAGACTATTCATTTAGCCTCCTTTCTTTTTCCTAATCATTCAAACTACGTACCTCATATATCGTCAATAACGGATTTCCTTTGATGTTCTTAATGTATTTATCGTAGAAATTGGCAACCCAATCCTTATCTGAAACTTGATAGGTGACTTCATCATAACCATCTTCGGTAATTACTCCATAACACCAAAATGAACAAGAGTGTCTGATATATTCATCCTTATCTTTAAAATTAAGGAAATATCCAAGTTTTCCAATCATATTTGTCTTAATTCTTTCCTCTTTTTCATCCTTTGGCTCATCATCATCCACAACAAGTTCCCATGCTCTCTTGTATATCTCAGTTTCCTTGTCATACATGTGTATTCTCTTCCAACAAATGTCATTGAACCTTGCTGAATACGACTTGGTGGCATCATTAAGCCAAAACGGATTACTGAAAGGTCCTTCTTCGTTATGATTTCTTAAACGATTTTCATAACACCTCTCAGCACGATAATGTGCATTTGGGTTTTCATCAGTCAAAGCATCGCCGGTTTCTTCATCGTATTTACAACCCTTTGTGTAATACTGATAATATTCAAAATCACTCATTTCCTTAATATTAAGATATAACTTCTTATAGTTATCCCTTTGGTTCTCACTTATATTAAGGTCTTTACTTTCCAAAATAGTCTCAATTAATTTAAGAAACGACTTATGAAGATGTTCAGCATCATCCAATCTGCATTTTACATGTTCTTCCACCTTTGTATCGGCTGAATACTTCTTGATTAATTCCTCATGGTTGTCACCAATCACTAATACTGTCCTAAATACACTTTTTGCCATAAAATTTCTCTTTATATATAATATATAATAAGGTATACGGAATTATCAATACAAGTCTATAAAATGGTCGTATTTTATGTTTATATCGAATATTTATTATTATATAACTGAATAACAATGAAACAACAAATAAGGCTTACAGAATCAGACCTTCACAGAATTGTGAAAGAAGTGGTAAATAAAGTATTGAAAGAGAAAATAAGTAAAGATGATATTACCGCTGAACCTTATGACGGAGCAAAACGTTTTGTCCCGATGTCAGATAAAGGAGAATTTGCAAGACGAGCTAGGCAACAACTAGCTTATTTTAAAAATACAGGAAAAACTGATAAAGAGGAAACTCTAAAAAACAATATTAGAAATAGAAGACAACAAAATGGATGGACTTAATATAAATGGGTGAACCAACTAAGGCTCACCCATTTTGTGTCAACAAGTATATAATTCTGTTATTTTTTATCTCTCTCGATAAACCTATCAATATTCTCTTCAACAAACAGTGCCTTAGATTTAAGAATAACAGTTACGAAATCCTCACGGAACTCACCGGTAAATGGTGACTCGAAAATAGCAAGCGGCTTATCGTATGCACGGCGCAAAGCAATGGATGCACCAATCTCCTTGTTGTTACTGTCATCAGGATGACAAATCGAATAACCGATAAACAGCACCTTACGCTTCACCTTATTAACCTCAACAAGACGTGAAGAACCATAAGTCTCAAACGATGTAATATCGTCGTAATACGTATCCACGACACCTGTAAGAACCAAAATACGACCATCAGCACACTTATGTTCATAGTTGTAAATACGTGGATAAACTGTCTTCTCAATCACATCAGTTGGTGCTTTGGAAATCTTTTCAATTTCCTTGCGTGTGAATGACTTGTAATTTTCAAAACCAACACCGGTCTTAACTACGTACTCTACTCGCACCTTCTTGTCTTCCAGTGCAACTACCTCTCGTCCTACTACTGTACCGACCACTCCGTTTTCCTTGACGAGCACCCGGTCTCCAATTTTAATTTTACACATAATTCTTTTACTTTTTAAGTTATTAAATTTTAATTATTCATTACCAATTAATCTTCTAAGTTGTTCATCATCATCACTATGTCTGTTGATGTTAGTCTCATACTCTTTCATTGAGTCATAATATTCATCAGAAAAATGTTTCATTTTTTAACCCTTTAAATAATCATTTCTCTTTGTTCTTTCTTCTCCATTGCATAATGCAAGAATTTTTCACCATTTGTCTTTTCCTTGAAATGGGAATAAACATCTTTCAAACTCCAAAATTTAAAACCATTATCAATTCCAACATCCATTCTTAAATCAGTTGATTCTTCATTATACTCGGTTAATCTATTATGACAATTACCGGTTAGAAAAACCTTTCCGTTTCTTCTCGCAATAAAATTATGGTTATCAACTCTAATGCACCAAAATAATTCATCTTTAACTTCTTCTTTAAAATGTCCAGATGGACTTATACTTAATCTTGTTTTATTTTTATAAACCCCCAAAGTATATGATGGATTTTTTGAAAATCCATGATTCACCCTTTTAGAAGCAATACAATAATAACCATGAGTAATGAACAATTCTTGAAGTATATTTACTTCTGAGACTTTTGATGTATAAATCATATATCCATTACAATTCCTATTGCCGTCACTATTAACATACGCTTCAAGCAATATATCCACTTGTCGATTTGTCATGTTAATAATTTTCCTATCAAGCCCTTTTATACGAAGACTCATTATTTTTTCAGGAATTTTAAAGTTAAAATATGTCATGCCATTCCTAATGATATTTTTTGTAAATGGTAAAGACATGTGTCTTAACAAATTTTCAGTGTATTCTATTTTTCTTTGTTTTGAAAATCTTAAACGCCCAAGATTGCTATTTGCAATTGTTCCATCGCATACTAACATTACATATAATCGTATTTCATCGTCAGTTAAATCAATGCCTAAATGTTCCGTATCGAAAGAAGTCATTATTTCAACATAACGTTTTGTTGAAAAAAAAACATTTGCTTTTTTTTCTTTGTATTTTTTATTACTAAAAAATACAACCGTATGTTCATCAGTCATTCTCATAGACGTTCTTTTTCCAATTGAATAAACAGTCCCGTTATAATGTGGATAAATTATTACTTCACGAATTGGTTTTTTTTCCATTTTATTTAACTCCGGGTTATATGTCCACACCATTTCTCCGACTGACAATTCATCGTAATGTTTCCATCCTTCATGTGTTAAGATATCAGTCTCAGAATCAACACAGTGTCCGTGACATTCCACACATCCATAATGTTTGCTTGGCCACGTTATCATCGGATAGTGACACATATACACCATGAAGTCTTCATCAAGAAAATCATAGTTGGACTTTTTAAAGGTAACGCATTTCATCTGTGTTATCTGCTTGAAATAGCCTTCAAGATGCTCTGACGATTTATCGTGGTTTCCTAAAATAAGGAATTTTTGACCATTTAACTTTCCAAGTAACTTCTTGACATTCTCAGATGAACCAAAAGCAAAATCACCTAATACATATACGATGTCTTTCTTCCCAATGGTTTCATTCCATTTCTCCAAAAGCCACTTGTCATGTGATTCAACATCATCAGACTCAAATCCACCTACCTTTCCACGTTCAGGACAATGCTTCAAGATGTTCTTATGATGAAAATGCAGTCACAGGTCAGCCGTAAACCATACTTGCGGAAGATGGTTCATCGGCTGAGTCTTCTTATCTGTTTCGTTTTTCATATTATTCCAAAATTTACTTCGTTATTCAATGACGTGTTTCTTAATACGATTACCAAGAACGGTACGGTATATACACATCGCATGATACTGTGTAAACAACAGTTCCTGCTCATCTTTGTCTACTTTTTCAAATTTCTCTTTATTAGCAATGAAATCCGAAAGTTTGTTAGCACGTTCATTCAATTCTATCCATTCATCATGCATTCTTTGTACAAAATCCTCCATATGTTTCTATATATAAAATTTTATTTATTTTTCTGATAATTCATCTGCCAATTCTCTAAGTATAATTACCATTTCAGAATTACTAATTGAATTTTTGTTGGCCATTATTTCCTGTCTTAAAGAATCTTTTACACCATCAAGAGTAACAACCGTTCCAAAGTTTATATGATACGTTTGTGGATTATTCTTATCAAGTTTAATATATTCTTCATATCTATTAGTTAATAATGAAGCATTATCTTCATATTGTAATTTAATAAAGCCATCACTATATATCGCACTTTTAACCCATACTCTTTCCGGATTATCAAATATCAACTTTGCCAATACCTCATGGCTTTCATTTTCACAGATATAATGACCAACCTTTACAAATACTAATCTGATTTTATTCTCTGTAAGTGAATCCATGCTCTAATCAACATTAATCAACACTTTTTCAAAATTTGTCCAAGACTGAGTAGCCTCATATACAAGATTTGCAATGAATTTCAATTCTTCAAGTGTTTCCTTTTGTTCTTCAAGATATCTCTCACTTGATTGTATTTCACTGAATAAATCTTCATGATAGCCACCCTCTTTCAACATCTTATATGTTACATCAAGACGTTTCTCAGTGCTTTTGACATCACTTTCATACTCTGAAACAACACGTTTTGCATCTTCATATGTCAATTCTGTATACTTTTCTTCCATGCCACAATATGCGGGATTCAAAGTATCGTTATATGCTTGATATATTTCATTGTTCCTTGAATAACACATAAGAAGCAACGGAACACCCTTTGAAATTTCGATTTCCTCTTCTTTCTCTCCACCTTCAGGTGAGAAACTGTATTTCTTCTTAGTTTTCTTAGGAACCAAATAAAAACTTAAATATGAACTCATTTATTCCTTAATTATATGCTATTATTTGGTTCAAACTTAACAAATCCTTGATTCTTTAAATTATCTTTGTACTTATTCATTTCTTCATCATCATCAAAAAATATAGTACTTGTGTCCTCATCATGCTTTTCTACTTTCATAATATTTTCTAATTTTTGGCAAATATACTACTTTATTTCGAATAATCAAAGTAAAACACCGTTAAAATTACTGAAAAATATTATTTTTCACATAAAATGCACGTTTAACCTTGGCTAAAACATCAGGATTAGGGGTATCACACGGATTATGTTCCTCTATTTTATAGATATCACCATAGCAACACTCAATGGCGACCCCACAAGCAGCACTTCTTGACTGGCCGGCACGACAATGGATAATTAAATGCTTTCCTAAATTCTTATCAACAAAATCAATGACTTGTTTTGCTTGTTCCTCTGATATTGCATGATAGGTTACATCTTCACCGAATATATTCTTAAAAGTGAAATCCTCAGTAATGTCATCGAAATTAAGATTAAGAACGTTATCAGCATCCGGAAGATAATGGTGTGCCTCAGTAACATCATAGAAATATTCCAACGCACATTCCTCAGAAGCCGATATGCTGATGTATGCAACATCATCACAATCCTTTGTCAAATCGGCAATAATAGGAAATGCACGCCTATTAACTACAACAATACTTTTCTTTTCACTATTATTCCTATTGGCTACCCAATCGTTAAACCACTCATACATAACAATTATACTTTATTATATGGAATTGGAACTTGTTTCAAATAATGCGGTTTTTTCATTTCCTTTTGAATCAATTCCTTGAACTCATCATAAAAACCGGGCTGTAACATACCACCATTATAATAAATGGTTCCATTCATCACCGTCAATTCATTACCAGTTCCAATAGTACCGTCAAAACTACGGTAAGGTTTTACAAATCTAAATCTCTTATACATACGTTCTATTCTCCATTATAAATAAATAATTTTTCTATCTTAGTATTCTGTTTCTTACCTTTCTTGGTAGTACCCATACCGTCTTTCTTTTTCATCTGCCAAATACATTTAAAATCATCCGGTGCAGAATATTCAGATACATATACGTAATGTCCATTTTTAGACATTTTTCTTACCCAATCCCAAAACTCAATATGATTGAAATCTGTCTCATATGATTTTGTTGATTCATAAGGGGGGTCACAATATATAACTGAGTTTGGTGGAAAATTTACTTCGTTATATGATGCATTAATGAACACGGTATCTTCAAAATATTTAAATGAATTAACTTGTTTCTTAAGACCATTAAATGCTTCTTTTATATGGTCTTCATTCTTTTTCGGATTGAAATGGGCATACCCATTAAACCAAGCACCACCATATGAACAGCACGTTCCTGCAAAACCGATAAGCCAATCAGGATAAACTCCATCATTATTAAGGTAATGTTGTTTGATACTATAATAGTCTTGCTCCGTCATGGACGAATATGCTTCAAGTATTCCGCCATCAGTACCATAATACTGTATATGTTTCCACAACGCACATACATATCTATTTAACTCAATAGCCATTTTATTTTTATGGTCGATTTCACTAACGACATTCATGCCACCACCAAAAGCATCTACGAACAGCCTATTTTTATCGTCCAAATGTTCCATAAGTATAGGCTTCAGATACTTCATGAAACGCCTCTTACTTCCACAATACCTCATTTTCTTACCTTTTTATTTACTTTATACGGATGCGTCGTAATTCCTTCAAGAACAGGAATCCAAACAGTTGATTTGCTAAGTTCACCCACCTTTAATAATTTAGCATTATCAGGACCATATCCATAAGGACGAGGACCGTATTTCTTATTATGCATTTCTACATAAACTTCCTCATTATTAATTGGGTATTCCACCTCAATCTCTTTCCACAGCCAAATATAACATCCGGAAACAGTTCCATCTTCTTCTTTAAACAACATGTCCTTTCGTAAAGTGTTCCATGCAGACTTATCTGTCTTAAACTCCTTTATTCGGCTGCTTCTGAGGGCATTTGACAACTTATACCTTGGCATATTATGTGTTTTCTAATATTTTCTTTTGTTCTTCAGAAATTTCATCACAAGTAATTACCAAATCACCATTCTTTTTTCTATAAGAATGTTTATTGTGCCATTCTTCAGATTCTTCCGGTGTAATTGCTTTAACACCTTTACCTAAATCAAATCCAATGGTTTTTTCAGCAATCTTACCTAATATATCAAACTTAATCTCCATCATCTAAATCCAACACGTGATTACTTACATAGAAATATGGTAAAGAACCGTCACAATCCATCTGTTCAGAATATTCCTGATATACACTTATTGCCTTACGTTCCTTATCAGACAATCCACATATATCAGCATACTTGTTGACTAATTCCTTATTCTCCTTGAAGTCATCTTCGATGTCATAATATTCATCCCAATCGAACTCAACTTCAGAAATAGTATCTACTGTTTCGGACATGGCTTTCTTATATGCTACAAACAGTTCATTATTGGTGTTCTGTAAATACCGGTCAAACAAATCATTCAGTTTCTCTTGAACATCAAAATCAATCTGATTGTATCTGTCCATCAAATCGTCATAATACGCTTTCAGTTTATCAACACAAGCATCAGCCTTCTCTTGGCTTGTAAAAGCCTTATACGGACTCTCAAAACTGTCCTCATACTGTCCGGTGGACTTCATTACAATGTAAATCTTATTTTTTTCCATTGTTATTCAAAATTATTATAATCGTATCATTCTGACTTTTATTCCAAATTCCCCTCTGTTCCCAAAACGGTTCATCAAAGCTGCTGAAACCAGTACATTCCTCAATTACAATATAATCTCTGGTATAAGTGACCCTTTTATCACCCTTCGACAACTTTACTGTTGCTATCTCATCACCACAAGATAACAACAAAAATAAACTGAAAATAAATAAAATTAACTTCTTCATGCGGCTTCCTTATTTTCTTCCCTATTATTATTAATAATGTATACTATAGCATCTTTCAAGGAATTAACCCTCTTATACTTCTTTGAAACATTCCTATTATACGGAGTATCAACGATTATTTTCTTTGATTTATCCCTCTTATCCATAATGAATTCAGGATTGTCATCAATAAGATAGTCACCTTTTATCATCCACTTATCTTTGGTGAAGCATATATCATCGTATCTTATACCATGCACATCAAGAAACCTAAGTGTGTGCATTATATTATCCAAATTGAACTGCCATGTAACAATAACAACCTTATGTCCATTGTTCCTTAATTCGTCAATGGCTTCCTTGACACCTTCAAACGGTTGACTGACATATTCGAATATCAAATCTGCATGCTCCCTAAAAAAATAATCAACAGGAGTCATACCAGTTCTATTAGGTATCTCAGAGAAATTCGTATTAATGTCATAGTCATCTATATCATCAGGACATAGTTTACCACCAAACTTATTATTGTAAATTTTACACATGGCCGTGATAATATCCCTTATCACACCATCTACATCAATCTTAACTGTCATATCTTAAACCTTCCATTCTTAAATAATCCTCATATAATAGGTGAAGAAAATCATCATTCTCAATACACTTTTCAAAAGTACGATGAATTTCAAGAACCTTTTTGGCCGTTTCACCGTTAGCAACGGCATACCTCTTCGCAAACTCTAAACGTTCCGCCTTAATTGCAGCATCCTTGTATTCAGATAATGTATATATCATATTCTCTTTTTACGTTTGCAAAGATATATTAAAAAAACGATAATACAAAATATTATCAGTTAAAAAAAGTTAAATAGGCAATTTTTCATATACTTCAGGTAATGCAAGCCTCGTAAATGTACCTCTTATATCATTCGGGTCATAATTAAATAACTCATTTATCCTAAATCTATAACCATTACCGTTCTTAACCCAAGTTATTCCACCAGTAGCCTTATCCCTTACATATATTGCATAATATGTCTTGAAACCTAAATTCTTGTAAGCCTCTTCATATTTTTTACAAAGGTTTATCCTATCAGACTGCACATCACTTCTGTTTGACTTGAAAAATGAAATAGGCTTAATCTGAATTGCAGATACCCTACCATCATCACGTGTCACTTTAATGTCAACACCATATTCAGCATCTATTTTTCCATCAAACTTGGAACAACTATACCCTAAATTGGTCAAAAACTTAATGAAATCTCTCTCATTCTGTTGTCCATCCCACGTTTCTACGATGATATGACATAAAGCATCATAATAATAGGTTAATATATCATTTGTTATTCCAGTTTTCTCTTGGACTAAATTTCTGTACTTTTCAGCCAAAAGAAGAAGTTCAATTTCATCTAATCCGCGCTTTGAAATAGGTAAATCCTTATGTTCACTTGCATATTTTATGTACTTATCAAAAAAATCCTCACAACTATCAGGTTTTAATAACCTATATAAATTAGTACAGTTCCCTATTCTATTACTCGGTGCAAAATAATCATGCCAAATCGTACTTATTGCACCATTCTTACCTAATATAGATTTCGCATTAATACATTCTTCCTTACTAAACAAATATTTCATCAAATTCTGTCAATTACTATAAAATTCAATGCAAATATACTACTTTTAACCAGATTAACAAAATATTTTTATGAAAAATTCTATTAAAACATTGTTACATTTAAGAGTTGTTTGCTAATAATTAGCAAACAACTTATTAAAATGAGAAGAAGAATATTAAATACAGGAATAACAGTATTACCTGTTACATTATCAAGTTACAGTTACTCAGCAACACCGGCATCAGGAACAAGAACCGTTACGGCATATTACGGCGGTGTGGCAATCACTGATTTAACAACCTCCATGTTAACGAAAGGCGGTAATATGTCATCGGTAAGTGTAAGTTCAAGTGGTGTTATAACCATGTCATATAGTCGTAACACAAGCACATATTCAACAAAATCGAGTACGATGACACTGACATATCAAGGTCAAACAGTGACATTCACGATAACACAAGCAAAAGACTATGTAACAAGTACAACAGAAATGAGTAAAACTCAAAGTACAACATATGAAATGAGTGGTTCTCCGTACCCTTACAACGGGGTACTTAATTATCATAAGGATACTTGTACCCCATTTAATAATAATATAGATATATTTGTAAAAATACCAACAGTCACTAAAAATGTTACAACTTGTTATTATGATAGGAAATATTATGCAAGTGGAAATGTAGTAGATGGTTCTTGTAAAAGAACTGAAACAAATACCACTACTAAAAATAACGTAAATGCATATCGAGCCGTACACTATAGTACCAGTGTATTTGAGGTTGGAACAAGTTATAATATAGGAAGTGCCTCTCTAATAGTTAATGAGACAAATAATAGTTTAACAATGTCAATTTCATCGTTTACCATTACCCCAACATCTAAAACTTCTTATACGGGTTCATCCTGTACAGATAGAGAGTTTTACAGATATACTTGTAATATAAGTTTCGTATACAACGGTACGACTTATTCCGGTTCTGGTATAGATTATAAACCGGGATTTTATTCATGATAATACATTCTTTTAAAGTTTAGTATATATAGTCAAAAAAAAAGGAGTGATTCTATGTGAATAGCGTCACTCCTAATTATTGTAAAATATAAGAAAACAAAAATAAACTATCTTCTACCTATTTTCTTCCAATCCTCTTCCTTATACCATATACCTTCATAGTCATATGATACATATGTAACACCGGCTTCGATACCACCTCTATTACAGAATTGGTGAATAATATCCTCTATATTCACGATGTTAGTTACAAGGAAGTCATCCAATTCCATCAGATGTTTAATAACCTCTTCGGGATATTTCGGACCGTTTGTGTCCTCTTCAGTACCCGGTATTACCTTGTCTGACAATCCGACAATATGTGCCATTTGGTCATACCAATAGTCGCAATTGAACAAGTCATACGTATCAATTCCATAATACTTGTCAACGTCCTCTGTTGCATAAGCCTTTGAAATTGCTGAAATCCTATCGATTGCATCCAACTTAGTTGAAATGTCATGGATTTCCTCACCTATTTCAATTGTTCCGTTAATTGCATCAAGTTTCTTGCGTATGTAATTGGTATACTTCCCAAGTTCTGACTTCTCATGTCTTATTTCAATCTGTTTAAACCTAAGACACCTTATCAACTTGATATGTTCCTCTGTAAATGTAATAGTAACCTTTGCCATAATTTATCTTTATATTTTATTAATCAAGTTAGTCTTTTTCTTCATTTTTTTCAAGGAAGAATTAAGAATTTGTCTAACTCTTTCCTTTGAAACGTCCATTTCATCACTAATTGTATCAAGTCCTTTCTCATGGCAATCGATGCCATAGTACAATTTAACTATTTTCTGTTCCTTTTCATTAAGATATTGAAGTAATGTACTTACAATCGTCTTAACATCAGATTTATCGTTATCTTCCTCGATATTATTGGATGAGGTGACATTCTCATATTCGATGGTATCCTCACTCATAACATGTTCGTTAGGCTCGAAATACGTATCATCGATTGAAGTCATTGAGAATATTTCCAAATCCTCGTCATGCTTAACACTTACATTATGCTTTTTCTTGAGTATTTCCTTTAACTCATCGAAAGTTGGATAACGGTGATTCTCCGTAAAGAACGCATTCCTTACCTTTGGTACATATGTATACAGTTTAATAGCATTTGCCGGTACAATCGGTCTTTCCTTGAAAATAATATAGTCATTGATATATTTCCTAATCCACCATACAGCATATGTTATAAAACGTTGTTTCTTATTAAGGTCATAGTTGTCAATAGCATGCATTAAGCCTATATTGGCCTCATTAACGATATCCATAAGGTTATCACCTTTCTGCCATCGTCTTGCAACTGATACGACGAAACGTTGGTTACTCTCAACAAGTTTCTTACGTGCTTCCGATGCAATAAACGGATTTTTAGACCTTGCCCTTTCAAGCAACTTACGTTCCTCATTACTCGAAAGCAAAGGATAATCCTTTATATCATCAAAATAAGCGGTAGTTAAATCAGTTCTGTTCCAATATCCACAATCTTGTGATTTACAATCTATCAAAAAACCCATTTTTATTCTTTGTATTTATTTCTATTTAATCATTTATTTTTTCTTTTTAAGGATTACGGAACACTTATTTCCCTCATCACGTGGCAATGCTTCTGGCACAGATATGTCAGAAAGCATGTCTATGAACTCATAGAGGCACTTTTTAGAGTCATCACGACGCGATAACTCCCTTCCCCTCATAGTTAATACCACCTTAACCTTATCACCCTCAGAAATGAATTTTCTTGCCTTATTAGCCTTTACCAACAAGTCATTACTTGCAATGTTCGTGCTAAGTTGGATTTCCTTTAAAGTAACGGAAGGTTTCTTGTTATTCTTCATCTGTTTCTTCAATTCATACAGATACTTCGAATAATCTTCAAGTTTTACGATAGGTGGTGTTGTTTTCTGATTGATTTCAATTAAATCCTTCTCTTCTCTTTCAGCAATCTCACGTGCTTCATCAAGAGACATCACTTCTGAATGGTTTTCACCATCACCACCCTTGTAAATAAGTCTCACTTCATCATAACCGACGATTTCATCATTGATACGCGGTTCATCAATTGAATTTTTTCCTCTAATCATGTATTATTTAAAATTCTAAGTATAAATCCTTTATAAGTTCTTTCCTAATAGGCCATAATTGGTTGAATTTTTCCGGTTCTGTTGTCTCGAACTCCTTTATTTTCTTGAAATGCAATGCAATCTCCTTTCTTTTCTCCAATTGAAGATAGTCATATACATCCAGTTCCAAATTGTTTGCTGTTCTATTGATTATTTCCAAAACTTTATCTTTGTCGCCATTTCCGTCAAACTTTGAGCACCCCAACATGGTGGTTAAGACCTTTTTACCCCTAAATTCGGCATTTGCAGTTGATAAAGCATGTTCAAGTGCATCGTAATCAATAAATTCCCTACGGCTATTAGGATATTTGGCAATATACATCAAGGAAATTATCGGTTTTCCCTGTATGGTCATCCTTTTTCCCAATTTACGCAAGTCACCATAGTTCGTAGAATCGTTAATTTCCTCGATATATGGGTATTTTAATCGTAATTTAGACTGGAAACCGTTTGATAGCATATTATATATGCTTGTACCTACCAATATGACATCATATTTATCGGTTTCCCAAATCGGTTCCTTATCTTTGATAATGTTAATCATTATTCACCTTTTGTTCATCTTAATTAACGTTTCATAAAAAATAAGATGTGCCGGATGAGTATACTTTTTCAATTCCTCATATGTGAGCCACCTATACGCATCAATCTCAGGATTCAGCCCGTTATCGGCCATATTTGAATGACAGTCATTCGGATTGATATTTGGATAATACAAACCATATGCAATAACAGTCTTTTTTGGGTTCTGCAAACTTGTACCAAGTGGTATCAACATCTGACTTTCACAATCTTCCATTGAAAGACCTGATTCCTCCTTAAACTCACGTATAGCAGCGGTTACATAATTCTCACCCGCTTCTACACCACCTTTAAGGTACGCCCAATATTCTCTGTTTCTCCATCCAATACCACCCGGATGACCGACGAAGAACTCTAATTCATTATTTGAATTAACTCTAAAAGGTATAATACCTGCTGAATACTTCATTACTTCTTACCATTAATGCCATCAACATGAAACTCTCTACGTTTCTCCCTAATACTTGCTGTAACCGTTTGAGATAAGAAACGAAGGAATACCCCATATTTTCTGTTAGAAGTCAACGGAGTTAAATGTGCATTGGCATACTTAGAACAATTCTTAAAATACTTGAAGTTGCTTGCACCACATTCTTTGTTCATGAAGTCAACCTTACCACCACGATTGGCAAAACCATCGAATATCACATAGTGCCACTTAGTATCAACGTCCTTAAGACCCTTGAAATAACGGCAATATGATGACCAATATTCACCAATGTCATGGATGAACAATTTGGTAAGTTGCTCATCACCAATCTCCTTTACGACCTCACCCAACACCTCACAACATCTTGCATTATTAGTCAGTCCCAACATAATACCCATCACGCGCTCAAAATCGGCATCCGTATAACTGAATGATGCCCTTGGTGTAACCTTACGCTTACCGTTTCTTCTATTTAAACTCATATTAACTAAAATTATTTGTTTTTCTTAATTTTTCGATTAACTTTCTTTCCTCACTTGTAATAGCCTTTGGCATCCTGTATTTAACAACAATCTTCAAATCTCCATATAAGCCATTACTCTTCGCAAGTCCCTTACCGGTTAAATTGATAATACTTCCATCTTCAATACCTTGTCTAAACGTGTATTTGTATGTCTTACCATCAATATGCTTAATAGTCTTCTCACAACCCGTTATACAGTCCAAAACCGGCGTTTCATCGATATAAACCAAATCATAAGGACTCTTAGGTATAATCTTGAAGCGGTCATTTTCGGCAATTCTGAAATAAATCACCAAATCACCTTCTTGTCCTTCCATACGTTCACAATAATTACCCTTTCTTGGTATTCTCATTGTAACATTGTCAGTTACACCGGCCGGTATATCAAACGTTAATGATTCCTCCATCATTTCAAGACCACTTCCCTTACATTTAGGACACGGATTGGTAATTTTCTTTCCACTTCCATTACAATATGGACATTGAACAGTCTGACGTGAAAAACCGAATGCAAATTGCTGCACTTGAGTTATGTAGCCAGTTCCATGACAATGAGGGCACATACCTACAGTACTCCCATCCTTTGAACCTTTTCCATTGCATGACTTACAAGGTTTAAGCCTATTGTATTTAATGGTTTTACTACCTCTCTTATACACTTCTTCAAGGGTCAATGTGACTCTAACCTTTGCATCTGTACCACGCATTACAGTCTGCTGTCTGAAACCAGCCATAAATTCGTCATCATCACCAAATAGGTTAAAACCACCATGTTGCATGAAACGTCTCAATATTTCATCCATCGTGGAATCAGCACCACCCATACCGAACTGTCCATCTACAGTACCGAATGTGTCATACTGCTGTTTCTTCTGTGGGTCTGATAGTACGTCATAGGCTTCAACAGCCGCTTTAAATTTATCCTCAGCCTCTTTATTACCAGGATTACGGTCCGGATGATTTTGAAGACAGATTTTCTTATATGCCTTTTTGATTTCATCTTGGGATGCATTCCTATCAACCCCTAATATTTCGTAATAGTCTTTCTGTGCCATAACATTAATATATACTATTCAATCTGCAAAGGTAATACTTTATTCTTAATTTACCAACATTTTTATGTTAAAAATAATTAAAATAGTAGGCAATTACTAAAAACCGCCTACTATTTCTAATGTATTCGTCGTTTCAACTTATTTTGCATCTTGAATCTCTTCAGCATCTGATTCTGATGTAGGCTGTGCTGTCTGATTCTCGGTCTTTGCACCACCGGCAGCCGCACCGAAAATGTCTCCGAACTGTGATGCATCAAATCCACCGAACGGATTACCTGCACCGCCAAATGGGTTAGAACCACCGTTCTGAGCACCGTAAGCCTTTGCCGAAATTCCATACCACTTCTCTTGTACTTCCTTTTCAATAGTCTCGAAATTGGTGTAATCATCAGACTCTTTCATCTTCTTCAACTCTTCAATCTTTCCGTTGAAGAAAGCCTTATCATCATCAGTAACCTTATCTTTAAGACTATCAAGCGTCTGTTCAGTTGAGTAAATCAAACTTTCACATTTGTTAGCCTTTTCAAGTTTCTCCTTGGTCTTGGCATCCTCGACAGCATGTTCCTCAGCCTCTCTCTTGATTCTCTCAATCTCTTCCTGTGAAAGTGAAGACTTATTTTCAATTGTAATATGCTGTTCTTTACCAGTGGCTTTATCAACAGCAGTTACGGTTACAAGGCCATCAGCCGAAATATCGAATGTAACCTCAATCTGAGGAACACCCCTGCGTGCCGGAGCAATACCATCAAGATTGAATAGGCCAATTGATTTATTATCCTTTGCCATAGGTCTTGCACCTTGAAGAACATTAATAGTAACAGCAGGCTGATTATCAGAAGCCGTTGTGAAAGTCTGCGACCTCTTACAAGGAATGGTAGTATTAGCCTCAACAATTGTTGTCATTACACCACCCATAGTCTCAATACCAAGTGTCAACGGTGTTACATCAAGCAAAAGCAAGTCTCCTGCGCCTTCACCACCAACAATGATATTGGCCTGAACAGCAGCACCCATACTTACAGCCTCATCCGGATTTACACTCTTATTAAGAGGTACACCAAATGTTTTAGTAAGTGCATCTTGGAATTCCGTCGAACGTGACTGACCACCTACAAGAAGAATGCAATCAAGTTCATTATAAGCAACCTTGGCCTTCTTCATGGCTTCAACACCACAATCAATTGCCTTATCAATAAGATGCTTTGTAAGTTGTGCAAACTTAGCCTTTGTAAGTGTCATTACACAATGTAATGGAGTACCGTCCTTTACAGTAATATAAGGAAGATTAATCTCAGTAGAAGGTGAAGTTGTCAATTCAATCTTCGCCTTTTCAGCAGCCTCTACAATACGCTGCAATGCCTGTGCTGAATCCTGTGACTTTCTCAAATCAACATTATTCTCCTTATTAAATGTATCAATGACCCACTCAGCAATTGCATTATCGAAATCACTACCGCCAAGGAATACGTCACCGTGAGAAGCAAGCACCTCTACCATTCCATCTGAAAGTTCACATACACTAAAGTCTGTAGTACCACCACCAAGGTCTGCTACAAGAACTTTCTTGTCACCACTCTTAACATCAATATTACTTGCAAGAATTGCAGCCGTTGGCTCATTAATGATACGAAGTACATTCAAACCACACATTTCACCTGCAACCTTTGTTGCTTCACGTGCATTGTTATCAAACCAAGCTGGAACTGTAATGACCGCATCCTTAACCTCTTCACCAAGGTAATCCTCAGCGGTCTTCTTCATCTTATTGACAATGTATGAAGAAATTTCCTCTGGTGAATAATCACGTCCATCAACCCTAACACGCGGTTTTCCTGCAACATCAACAACCTTATATGAGACATGCTTAAC
>Ga0247609_10001534_pt1 | contig 27126 bp, 30 predicted proteins | sample 172DNAGHGlowgp2_FD_193487 | JGI IMG/M metagenome (GOLD analysis project Ga0247609, IMG submission 193487) | Sheep rumen microbial communities from Palmerston North, Manawatu-Wanganui, New Zealand - 1728 DNA GHGlow gp2 | ecosystem: Host-associated > Mammals > Digestive system > Stomach > Rumen ...
AATGCGAACTATGACCCTGAAACAAAGTCATACGAAGACCGCAAATACATCAAGGCGGCAGGCGACATCCTATGGAAAGGATGTCTGATCGCGCTTGACGCTGTCCTGCCTATTCGCAACGGCAAAGGACGTCCATCAATAGAGAAATACAAAGCAGCAGCAGGAAAGCGAGATCGCAAGCTTCTGCAATTCATCAACATCGGCTATGACACCATGCACCTCGTAATGGGCTACGACGGGAACAGAAACAAAAATGTTTGCGACACGGGCTTTGAAAACGCCAACGCCATCATAGATCGGTGCGCGACACTCTATCCTGGAACGCCGTGTGCGTGAGAACTATCAACGAGTTATTCTTCGAAAACCGACGGCGACCATTCGGACTTCACCACACGACCTGAATCCAACGTAATCGTCTGTCTTCTATCTACTTTCATCTCTTTCATCCCAAACAAATCCTCTTCCACCTTCCCATACTCCACAACAAAACTTCCGCTCATCCAAAAAGCGAAAACACGTTTGTTGACAATGCGTTCCGGACGAAACAACTCTGACAATTCAACGTTTTCTACTTCGGGCTCAAATAAATTCAACCCGCTCTGAAGAGTAATCTGGCAGAGAAACAACGAATCATTTTGGATTAACCATTTGCAGACTGGGGCACCGTTTTTTTCAAAATTCTCCCAATTGAAAGGAAACTGCAACGGGTCGTTGTCATACAGCGACATCAGCATGGGGCGGAAATCACGAGCCTGTAACCGTCCCTGATGATTGGAAAATACCACCTGATCATGATCCAAACCGCTCCGCAAATAATAGGAGAGATAACATTGGTTGAGATAAGCCATCTGAACAAATATCAATCTTATCCAAAAGAACCTTCACCTTGCGCTTTTTCAATACGGCAACTCACTACCGCAACTCTTTCTTCTTCAGACAAGCTCATAATTCGATATGCTCTTTTAAGACATTAAATTTAAATAAGGACGGCGGTGCCGTTTCCCATTGTTTGGTATTGTATGTAAAAGCGTTGATTTCCTCCCCAATTTGGAGTCCTTTCCACCATAAGTCGTATGAAATATCGCTTCGAGCCTCAAAATTCATGCCTGGATTGTTGACCAACACAATGACATCCCAGCCCGAATCCTGACGAGCAGTTCCCTTTGCACGAGATCCGTATAATAATATCCGCGCGGTTGGATCTGCCGAAAGAACCGTCTTTCGGATAAGATCAATAACATTTTTTGTGTCAACAATATCCATACTTTCGCTTTTCATTCGGCAAAAACACACAATAATTCCATTGCTCAATCAATGTGAGATGTTTTTGTGTTTTACTGCGTCTCAATCCTATAAATCTCCACCGTATCCCTGACATCCCTTTCAGGATAGAAGATTTCCACGGAATTCATATTGTTGATAGAATATGATGCGAGCCAATAGGTATAAGATCCGTGGATGTCGAATGTGTCTGTGGTGAATTGGTTACCATTGGGCAAAACGAAAAGCTCCCAACGAATCGGGATATGTTTGACTTCGTCGATAATGGCCTCGCAAGTGAGTCGGTACATCGGCTGTCCGTCGAATTCCACAAGAGAAACTTTATCGAAATAAGAACCTTCAACCCCTGAAGTAAGAGTTTCGGTGACATCCTCCAGATTAAGAACAATACGGTTGAATTCAGTGCTGGTGAACGAAAAGGGTAATCCTGCAGCTGTCAATCTCTCATTGTTTTCCTCAGCCGAAGCCCCACATCTATAAACAGGCACCCGTTTCATAACCTTCATTGGCTTGAATTCCAAAGCTTTCCATAGGTCGTCATCGAAATAATGGTATCTTTTCGATTCCTTTGAACAGGCGCAATGGCTTTTAACAGGAAGCGAGGGATAAGCTTCGCAGTAAAGTTGAAGGCGCGTTTCCAGCGTCATCCCCGCCAGCGGATCTTTGTCGCCCGTGAGTCGCATCCCGATCACCATGGCGGGGTCGTGCAACGGCGGTCGCCAGCCGTCGTAGGGACAAATGCGGGTGTGGTAACGGAAATGCATCCCCAAAATACGCTCGGTCATTGGGTTCTTGGTGTCATATTCTCCTTTTTTGACCTTCTTGGCTGCAGAAGAGAAGAGGATTGCCGACACGACAGTGAAAATCACACACACTGCGATACCAACAAAATACCACGGTTTTGACTGCTTTCGGACAGGATGTTTCACATTTCGCCAGACCAGTAAGAAAATGAACAAAATGGATACGGGAAACAGGATGACTAAAACTCCAGAGAAAATCACCCAATAGAAGAACACTCCCGTGCTGATGCCGCAAATAAAGGCGTTAAGCCGCCAAAGAGGAGTCTGTTCCAGCCAAGTGAAAGTAACCATATTGACAAAACAGACGATTTGCACCGCCATCGCCCATGGCACAAAGACGCAAAAGCCACCGTTGTAGGTAGTGTTAAGCCATATTGAGATGGCGATGAGTATGATGTTCAGCACAGGGATAATGTAGTGCCAATTCTTGTCACTATGCTTATGAAGAAACTGCAATATCCTTTTCATTAGAGCCGAATTACGAACGAACGCATGATAACGGTTTTGTATTCTTTTTTATTGTTGATTTCATAACTTTTTGCCCGTAAACGGGTAGGAGACGACGCTTCCAGCGTCGAAAAACACATACCGTAGGTGTGCGGAGAGGTTTCCCCGCATGAAGAAATCATGTAAACAGCCAAATCATTTTTCCTCTAACAACGGCAAATGATCCTCCTTCAAAAGATTCATCCTTGTCGTGAGCATATCGGCATACTCTTTGGTTGCGGGCACATTAACAGGATAACAATCAGAAATGTCTTCGCCGTTGTTCACTTTCGAAGCCCATTCTTCCATCAGTTTAATATACAAATCCAATGCACTATGTGCGGATGGAGCACTTAATATGTCAATATAGGCCGGAGGAAGATCACCTACGATTACCCAAACATGATCGTCTGCCCCTTTCGCAACATCAGGCACGATTTCAAAACAGAAAAGGCCTATAACATATCCACAAGAATAGACCAACCAACCCTTATTGATAGACAGACACCATGGGAAGGACAACAAATAACTATGGGCTTCCTTCGCCAACTCTTTTACTTCTTCAACATATTCAACTTGCACGAAGTCGCTGTCCAATTCATCCAGATTCACCCATTTTTTTGTATCAACTTCCATATAAACGTGATCTTCTTATTGTGACGGCAAAAATACTAAATAATTCTTTTACAATTCCCCCGCGCCCAGCCGACGCACCACCTCCACCACGTCAGCACTCTCAATCAACGTGAAACAGAACAACTTCTTCCCCAAATCTTTGAATGAAGCCCCGAAAGTGTACAACACGCTGTCATCAAGGAGAAGGAATCGGTCATGCACGGAGGAAAGCACCTGTATCCGCACTGGTGGATATTGCATGTTGTGACGATCAACGTCCAGGCGGAAAGCATTGGTCAGACGACTTACGCAGACTGTGACAGTCACCCCTTCTGTTCTCTTCGTCAGTTGGGTCAAGACACTGTCATCGGCATAATTGTCAATCAGGACAATGGATTTTTTCGCACCACGAATCAAATCCGACACAAATTGGTAGGCATCAAATATTTGTCCGTCAAAGAAAATGCCTTGTTTTGGCGGAAGCGCGCTTTGGACCAAATGGTCGATTTTTTGATTTACTGATTGTAACCCTAATTCATTGATCAACATCCGATGTTCCACCTTTTCAATTCGTTGATTGATTGATCCTCCATGAAGAATATACTCTTTCAGTACATGATTTGCCCAAATTCGAAAATGTGTTGCAGAAATAGAGTTAACGCGATATCCGACAGACAGCACTGCATCAAGATTGTAGAACTTTGTGGAATATCTTTTCCCGTCCGCAGCAGTTGTTTCCAAAATGGAAACAACTGCCTCTTGACGCAACTCACCTGAATCAAAAATGTGTTTCAAATGTTTGGATATTGCTGATTTCTGTACTCCAAACAAGGCTCCGATCTGTGCTTGACTCAACCAAACAGTCTCATTTTCAACAAGAACATCCAATTTCACTTGAAGGTCTTCCGACTGGTATAATTTCATTTCAGTGGACATAATATTTCGTTTTTAAATTGGCTGCAAAGATACAACAAAAAAGACCGCTTGTCAAGAGGGAAAATCGTTTTTTCTCACCACGCCGACTTCCTCTCAAACACCATCTCTTTCCCGCTTGTCGGGTGCGTGAACGCAATCAGCGCGGCGTGCAGATAGAGCCGGTCAGCACGGCGACCGTAGAGGTTGTCGCCCTGGATGGGACGACCTAACCCTTCCGCGTGGGCGCAGTGTACGCGCAGCTGGTGCGTGCGACCTGTGAGCGGATGGAGTTCCACAACATGTTCGTCCACAACACGATACAACGTCACAGCGGGTTTTCCGTGCGCTTTATCGACCTTCTGGAAGGGGCGGTGCATCAGGTCGGGCGAGAGCGACAATTCGATGCGCCCCTCCTCCCCTATCGGCAACGGTTCACCGTCCAATACTGCCACGTAGGTCTTGTGTATCTCCCTGTCCCTGAACTGTTTCTGCAGACGGTGATGCGCGGTTTTGTGCTTCGCCACGACCAGCAGCCCGCTGGTGTCCATGTCCAACCGGTGGACCACCAACGGCGTTTCCCCTACTTGGCAATGCTCTTGCAAAATGGAGATTACTGATTCGCGGTGCGACTTCCCCGGCACGCTCAGCATCCCCGAAGGTTTGTTCACGACCCACAAATCGGTATCCTCATAGACGATTTCCAATTGCTTGGAAAAGTCGCGATGCGAATTTGCAGCCAACACCTCCGGTGGCAACATATAGGTCAGCACAGGCTTGCATTTGCCCGAGCAGGCGGGATAATAGTGCAGATGGTGACGGATTTCCCCCTCGGGCGATTTTCCCCACCAGAACATGGCCATTTGGATGGGTTTGAGTCCGTGTGTGTAAGCGTATTGCAGCAGCTTCGGTTCGCAGCATTCGCCCGTTCCGGCGGGAGGTAATTGCTGCACCGTATCGCGGAAAATATCTAACAAATTGCGCCGTTCGCCCGCATAGTTCACCATCACGAAATGCTCGAACAGCCAGTTCTGCAATGCCTCCGATTTCGTTTTCCGTTGGTTTGCAAGCGTTTCTATCTGTTGTTCATAAACGGAAACGGCCTCCTTTGCCTCTTCCAGCCGTTCTGTCCAACGCCGTTTCTCTCGCCGCAGCTCTGCCTTCAGGAACTGGCTCTCCTTCACGAAAGCGGCCTCTTCCTCGACGGTCAGCGTCCTTTGGGAACGTTCGGCATCGCGTCTGGTTTTGGCATCCAACATCTTTTGCTTGGCTGCGGCAATGGCAACCTCAGCATCATTTTGTAACTGCAGATAAATTTTTCGGGATTCGATATACCGGCCATCGGACTCTAAGTTGTCGATTTCTTGATTAATGGCCGAAATCTCTGCCTCATGAACCTTGAAATAGCCGGCAGGGGCGAGGAAATCGAACACCGGCGGCACAAAGCCGGGCAGCACGGACTGGTCGTACATCTGTCCCGAAAAGGCCGCCAGATAATACATCGTTGCATTCTGTTGATTATCGGAAACTTGCGAATTCTCCTTTGTCACCACCAGTACCCCGAACATCTTGCCTTCGGGGTTCCCGCACATCAGCTCCTCGATGTGCGGAAACAAATCCGCCACCGCCGCCTCACACACGGGATGCGGCACATAATCAAACGGGTTGTTGAACGTTTCCGGCAACAACCCGCGATATGAAAGAGAATGTAGAACGGGCATAAAACGTAAGACGTTATACACAACGACTCTACCTCAACTACTAACTGCTAACTACTAACTGCTAACCTATTTCACCCAATACACCCAATTCTCTTTACGCGGTTTTGCTTTAGGATACTCGCCGGCTGTGTAGCCGAGGATGCAGTTGCCGATGCCCACGTAGTTGCCTTCAATGCCGAGGTCGGCGAGGATCTGCTTGCCCTCTTCGGTCTCAAAAACCTCCTTGGCGCGGTGGATCCAACAGGAGCCGAGGCCTTGTGCATGGGCGGCATTCATCAGGTTGCCCATCACGAGACTTCCATCCTCAATATAGGTGTGGGAAGTATCTTTGTCGGCGAGGACTACCAGCACCACAGGCGCACCATAGAACGGGTCGATGCTGTCGTTTTCCAACACGCGGGCGTTGAGGCGGCTCAGGCTGTCGCGCATCTCCTTGTTCGTCACCGCGATAATGATCGGGCTTTGGCGGTTCATGCCGGTGGGAGCGTACGTCCCGGCCTTGCAGATTTCCTCTATCACCTCCTTCGGAGGCATTTCGTCAGTGTATTGGCGCACACTGCGGCGCGTGAGCAGGTTCTCCATTATGATGTCTTTTTGGGACTTTTTGTCGATGAATTCCGGCACGGGTTGTTCCTTGCACGAGACGCACAGGAGCATCACAGCGGCCATTGCGATTTTTGTCAGTTTGTTCATTGCTATGTTTTTTTTGAGGTTCTCAAGGCTCGCTATGCTCACCCTGGGTTAACATACTTCAGGCCTGCGGCCCTTTTGGAATTATGCTTAAATATATGTGGTTTACGTTTTTTACATTAAAAAGTCAAAGTCAGAATCAAAGGTCAAAGTCAATCGTCACAACACCGTTATAGATCCCTTGTAGATGAACTGTTTGCCGTCAAGGTTGCGCACGCGGACAATCCAGACATAGACCTGCCCGTTGATAACATGGCTGCCGGCTTCCACATCTTCGGGACGGTTGCCCATCTCGCCGCACCACCGGAAGTTCATGTCGTTGTTCCAATAGACGAGCGATCCCCAGCGGTTGTATATCTCGATGCTGAATTCGGTGAGAAAACGGTGCACGTATTCCGGCAGATAAAGGCAGTCATTGAGACCGTCAGACTTGGACGGCGTGATAGCATTGGGGAGAATAATAGTGAAGTCGCAGGCAGGCACGGTATAATGATCGAAGGCCTGACAGTTGCCCTGCGTGACCGTCACCGTGTAAAGTCCTGGCTGCGTGACCGATATGAAGGAGGTGGTGTCACCCGTATTCCAAATGTACTCCTCGTAATCGGAAATGGCGTTCAGCACAATCTCACCATGTTCGCAAAAGTCCTCGCCCGAAGTCACGATATCCACCTCGGGTTCCAAAATCTCCAAATGCATGGTCACGAGGCTGTCGCAACCGTGAGCGTCAGTCAATGTTTGCTGATAATCACCCGATTCCACGTAGGTATGCCCGTTCCAGGTGTACTGGTTGCAGGCGGTGTGCGAGAACTCGCCAAAGACACTGTCGCGAACCGTAAGCACAAGCGTGAGCACGCTGTCGCAGCCGTATCCGACCGGGGTCAGGTGCACAGAATCGGTCAAGATGTGCGGCACGGCGGTGCTGTCGGCCGGAAAATGGAACAAACCACCGAAACCTGTATAGTCGTGGCCGGGGCAGACGGTGTCGTAGACGGTCTCCCGATTCACGATGTCGCGGATGGTGAGATCCAAAATCAGGAAGCTGTCGCAACCCATCTCCACGGTCTGCAGGAGCAGCGTATCGTAAAACGTTCCAATCTCTTCCGTACTCGCAGGAGGAACGGTGAAGCCATAGCCGGTATAACCCACGCCCGGACAAATCGTGTCGTAAACTGTCTCATACACAGAGGGATGGACGGTAATCTCAACAGAGTCGTACATCGCTTCCAGCTTGCAGTTTCGCGAATCATGAGCCACCACAGTATACCAGCCGCTGTGCTCGGGCAGCACGCCTGTGCGCAAAAACGGTTCCTGCGTGAGGTCCAAGTTGGGACCCATAATCCTATAAACAGTGGCATCCACGCTGTCGAAGCCAAAGATGATCGTATCCCCCTCACAATAATCATTGAAGGTTATTTCGGGAGAGAATTTGATGGAGCTCTCTGACGTATAGCTGCTGAAATAGCTGATGGAACAGTCGTCGTAGCTGCCGTTGATGTCAAACACGCCCATGTGGAACTTCCCGATGGAGTTTGTAACCCGAAACGTGACCATATTGTTGTACGTGGGCGAGTAATTGGAGGAGACATTCTTACGGCAATACCGGAACGGGCTGTATGGGATCGAATGCCAATCATTCGCTGTAATAATATTGGCGTTGCCGTTAATTTGGAACCCCGTAGTGCAGGAGGAATCGCACAACAAGGTGAGATAGAGCTGCTTGGTATGGTCGTTGGCCGATTGCAGTGGTCTGTAACCCACAGCCGTTGAACCGGTGCAGGAGATGTGGGGCAGCTGTGTACCGCCGAACTCCTTTCCCGCGCCGGTAATCTGGAAGACGAAGACAGGAGCCTCCGTTATCACACCGGTATTCTCATCAAAATGCGTGGCATAGACGAATATGGGGTTCTGGTCCGCGAAGTGGAACTTCTGCTTGTCGCCACGGTTCATCGTATAATTGGTGATTGTCGGGTTGTTGGGGTTGCCGCTGTAAATGGCGACATCGGTGTTGTTTTCCAAAGCGAACACAAAAGCGTAGTCAAGGTAGTAGTTTCCGCTGCCGCTCGCAGTGGGCGCGTTGTTGCTGACGTTAGAGGGCGAGGGCACCACGATGTACTGTCCGCCAGCCATGCTTTCGGGCACGAGTTGGTCGGCCACAAGGTCGGCGCTACCGTTGCCGTTGTCGCTGGTCTCCGTGCAGTACGGTGTAACCGAGTCATCAGAAACATCCACTGCAATGGGTTTGTCGGAAGTGATGGTGGTACCGGCAAGGTGGTTGGCCGCGGCCTGCGAGCTGGCGGCGAGGGTATAGACCTGGCCCCGTTGCAACGTGACCGTGAAAGGTGTGTTGGCTGCATGCCCGACACAAGCCTTCGACGGCGTAATGGTAACGGTGGTGTTGTTCTCTGTGCCGATGATCTCGACGGTGTTCTTCGCCTGCGAGTATGCACCAGTGCCGCTACCGTTTCCGTTGGCGTACTGGAACTGCGTAGTGACAAAAAACTGCGTGCCGAGACCGTTTCCGCCTTTAAGTGCGTAAATTTCACTATTATTCTGGCACACAGCCACGTATGCGTTAATCTTGGCTGTGGAATGGATGTAGAGACCGTTGTTGACGGTGGCATTGTGGTTACATTCGAAGCCGCTGAGGCCCGAGGAGTTGGAAACCAACGTCAAGGTGCTGGAGGAGTTGGCGGCCACGTTCAGCGTGTTGCCGACCTGTGTCCCGGAATAGGCCTTCGTCACCGTGACGGTAGCCGGCTCGCCAAAGGTGGAAACCACCAGCGTAATAGGCGTGTGCGCGTGCTCGGACGTGAGCTTTGGGACTGCGAACCAGAAAGCCGTGTCAACCTGCGCGGAACAGAATGTCAACGCCGTGACAGACAATAAAAAAGCGAGCAAAAAATCTAATTTACGCATATTATATTTTAAGCCGCAAAAATAAGATTTTTTCATAACGGAAAAAATGTATTTTTGCACTCTCCATTTTGGTTATATAATTTTTTATCAATCAAATAATTACGTTAAAAAAATGAAAAGAGACGAACAAATTTTCAATCTTATTCAGCAGGAGCGTGAGCGCCAAACCAACGGTATTGAGCTGATCGCTTCCGAGAATTTCGTGAGCGACCAGGTGATGGAAGCCATGGGTTCTGTGATGACCAACAAGTACGCTGAGGGTTATCCCGGCAAGCGTTACTACGGCGGTTGCCAGATCGTGGACCAGTCGGAGCAGTTGGCTATCGACCGCGTGAAACAGCTTTTCGGCTGTGAGTGGGCTAACGTTCAGCCGCACTCCGGAGCGCAAGCCAACATGGCAGTGTTGCTCGCCTGCCTGCAACCCGGCGACACTTTCATGGGTCTCGACCTCAACCACGGCGGTCACCTCTCCCACGGTTCCCCCGTCAACTCTTCCGGCATTCTCTACCATCAGGTCGCTTACCAAGTGGAGGAGGAAACCGGCTGCATCAACTACGACACGATGGAGGAAGTCGCCCTCCGCGAGCGTCCGAAGCTCATCATCGGCGGCGCTTCCGCCTACAGCCGCGACTGGGATTGGGCCCGCATGCGCAAAATCGCTGACGAGATCGGCGCCATCCTGATGGCCGACATCTCCCACCCCGCCGGCCTTATCGCCAAGGGGCTGCTCAACAACGCTGTGGAGCACTGTCACATCGTGACCACCACCACCCACAAGACCCTCCGCGGACCGCGCGGCGGCCTCATCATGATGGGCAAGGACTTCGAAAATCCGTGGGGCAAGACCACCCCGAAGGGCGTTGTGAAGACGATGTCGCAGCTGCTCGACTCAGCCGTATTCCCCGGCGTGCAGGGAGGCCCGCTGGAGCATGTCATCGCCGCCAAGGCCGTCGCATTCGGCGAAGCCCTCTCCGATGACTACGCCCGCTACGTCAAGCAGGTGAAACTCAACGCCGCCGCCATGGCCAACGCTTTCGTGGCGAAAGGTTACAAGGTGATTTCCAACGGCACCGACAACCACCTGATGCTCATCGATCTGCGCACCAAATTCCCCGAGATGACCGGTAAGGTGGCAGAGAACACCCTCGTCAAGGCAGACATCACCATCAACAAGAACATGGTCCCGTTCGACACCCGCTCCGCCTTCCAGACCTCCGGTCTGCGCGTCGGCACACCCGCCATCACCACCCGCGGCCTCAAAGAGGACGACATGGCCGGCATCGTGGAGATGATTGACAACGTGCTCTGCGACGTCGATAACGAGGAACTCATCGCCAAGACCCGCAAGACGGTCAACGACATGATGCACGACCGCCCGCTCTTCGCTTGGTAATCCCCTACCCTCATAAACGAAACGCCCGGATTTCAATGGAATTCCGGGCGTTTTTTCATGTGCTATATTTCGACTAATCGCTATCCTCTCATAATTCTCACCTTTCCAACCGCCTGGTTCCCAATCCCTTGATAGGTAAATGTAAACTCATAGCTATAGACACCCTCCGGACAGGAACCGCCATCCCAATTATTGCGATAATTCGCACTCTGATAGACAATCCTGTTGTTCTTGTCGCGCACCACAAGCCTCGGTGAGGAATAGCTCTCCAACCCTTCGATGACAAACATGTCGTTGACGCCATCGCCGTTCGGAGTAAAGAGGTTGGGAATGCTCAAGTGCGTAGGCGGTGTCCATTCTACATTCTCGTCAGAGAGGGTCCTCAGCACGGGATCGGCGGCCAATTGTTTGGCGAGCGTGGAGTTCGGGGGAAGGACCTCCTGCCGCACGTTGGTACGCGGGGCCTCGGTTTCGGTCTTTGGAGATTTGGTATTGGATGTCTCCGCAACGGCATCACGCTTCTCCCTCTCCATGGGAACGTCCGATTCCTTCGTCTGCCGAGATACAAGATTTTGTGTCTCTGCGACAGAAGTCACATCTTCCTTTTGCAGAGACGCGCCATGGCACGTCCCTACAGTGGGAACCGGTTCCAGTTGTGCAGTTTCAACGGTTTGTTCCGCCGTGTTCATCGCCGTAACCTCCTGATTATTATTTTGATGTTTCCATACACCGAATGCCACGCCTCCGCTGACGGCGACAACGGCCAACGCCGACGCCGCCCATTTCCACGCAGAGGTTTTAGGCTTTTGCACGGGCATTTCCGCATCCAACCTCGCATTCAACCGCTCCCACACCGCATCCGACGGTGTCTCACTGTAATTGTCCAATATCTCTTTTATATCCTTCATATCCAATAATTTCTCATTATCCATTATCTTCTCCCAATTCGCGCTGCAACCACTTCCTTGCACGCAGAAAGACGACGCGCATGGAGTCCTCTTTCTTGCCGAGCACCTCGCCAATCTTCGCAAACGAGTAGCCTTCAAGAGCATGCAGGTTGAAGACCGTACGATACGCCTCGGGCATCCGCTGCAACGTGTCAATCACAATCCGCGCATCCAAGGCTGTCGTGATTGTTTCGTCAAAACCCAACAAACTTTCATCATCCAACTCATTCGGCAACAGCTCGTTGCGGAATTTCCGGATGGAACGGTAATGGCTGACGGCCGTGTTCACCATTACCGAATGAATCCAGGTGTAAAAAGAACTATCCCCCTTGAACGTCACCAAACTCTTGAACACCTGCATGAACCCTTCCATCAGCATATCCTCCGCTTCCTCGTCCGAGTTCGCATATCTCCGGCAAAGCACGAACATTCTCGACGCATAGCGGTCGTACAACCGCCGCTGACTCAAACGGTCGTTTTTCAAACAACCGCTGACAAGGGTTTGGATATCTGATTCTCTGTCCGTCACATTCACTCTGTCGCACGAAAGTCCAATTTCGTTACACCTGAATGAAAATTTTATTGCACAGACTTCACAACTGCCTCAACCTCACGGAGATAATCTCTTTTTTCCTCTTGCGGCGCATAGACAAAACCGTCTATTGTTATACAAGAAACGCTGTCTGGTGCAATTTGGGTAAAGCTATAGAAGGGGCCGCCCATCTTGTCGCGGACCGTTTCCCAGAGTCCTCTCAACTCCACACCGCTATGGTATCTCAATTGCAGATTCTGTCTCAACGGAAAACCTTCGATATTCGCCACCAGCGGATAAGCACCTGCCACCGCGCCCTGGATGTAGGCTTTGGTGATGCGGTCGCGCTCGGCCACGATGTTCTCCGTGGTCAGTTCATATCTCGGGGACGTATAAATCATGACAAAGCGGTCGTTTTTCGGGGTGCGGAAGCAGAGCCACAGGAAATCATCCTCCTCGCGGCCCACGAAATAGCCTTCCGGAACTGTCATCGAAACGCCGAACTTTTCCTTGATTTTCTTCTCTATCACAGGGTTGTTAAGCTTGCGGTGGGCATTCTGCAGCCGCGCAATGTCGTTGTCGTACATCGCCTGCACAATTTCATCCTGATGCGCGAGAAAGAGCGCGAGACAGGAGTCCTGGTTGTTGCCGCGGATTTTGACATGGATCTGCGGCTTAGTGACGGGATCCCGCTGAATCTCGAATGTATTTCCAGCATAATCAGGGTTATAGTCAAACTGCACGATGTTCCGGTGACGCATGAACGATGCTTTGTAGTCCGCATTGGAGCACCGAATGACATCGAACATCGGCTCAATCTGGTTGATGGCGGGTTGCGGCTGTTGGATCACCGCATAAATTTCCTTCATCGCGGCCTTGGACCAATAGCCCGTGTCGATGGCGAGGATCATCTCACCCGCCTTGCCGGTGGAGAAATTATCAACTTTGATGCCCGAAGTGCCGGATTTCTGATGACAGGAGACCAGCGAAAGAAGCATCAACAACACTGCGAAGTAACTGATTTTCTTCATATTTCTGAAATTTTACTTTTCTATTGTTTTATATTCGAATTATTGTTATCTTTGCCGTGCGAAAACCAACCGCAAAAATAAAATAAAATTCATAAACCTTGGACAAAAAATGTACACGGAACTTTTTTATCGCATTGCCCTGAACAAGACGGAAGGGCTTGGAAAGTCAGCACTGAAGCGGATTCTGGCGGTTTCCGGAACCGCGAAAAATGTCTACGAATTTCCTGAAACCTGGCGGAGAAGCCTGCGCCACTCGAAACGTTTCGACGTGGACATCCGACTCACAGACAAACTCAAAGCATTGGCGGAAAGAGAATTACAGCTAATGGACCGTTACAATGTCAAGTTATGCCACTATCTCGACCCAACTTTCCCGCAGCGGTTGAAACGGTGTAATGACGCGCCAGTGTCGTTCTATTACAAGGGGAGCGACACCTTCAACCCGGCACGGACACTGGCCGTAGTAGGCACACGTAACGCCACCTCCTACGGCATCAAAAGCCTGATCAAGATTCTCAACGATTTGAAAGACAAAAACATCACAACGATTAGTGGCCTGGCTTACGGCATTGACACCGTAGCACACGAGGAGTCGCTGAACCTCGGAATGCCCACGACAGCGGTGCTTGGCAACGGATTACACACGGTCTACCCCACGGCCAACAAACCGCTGGCTGACAGAATCTTGGAAAACGGCGGCACGCTCGTCAGCGAGTTCGACTTCGACACGGGGCCTGACCGGATGAATTTCCCCGCACGCAACCGCATCATCGCAGGCATGGCAGACGCGGTATTGGTGGCCGAGAGCGCAGTCAAGGGCGGGAGCATCATCACAGCGCACATCGCCAACTCCTACAACCGCGATATCTTCGCCATCCCAGGCGCCATCTTCGACGACATGCACGCGGGCTGCCACGACCTCATCCGCCGCAACATCGCCGCCATCGCCACCTCCGGGCAAGACATCCTCGAAATGATGAACTGGGACACCAATTCCGTCCCGCAGGCCGTCCAGATACAACTTTTTCCGGAATTATCTGAGGATGAACAGCTTGTATTTGACTTCATCCAACAAGGGAAGAAAACCATCGACGAGATTTCCGAGCACTGCACCGATTTCTCCCCTTCTAAACTGGCCGGCATTCTGCTCACGATGGAGCTCAAAGGGGTGCTGGTCGCGCTACCGGGGAAAAGTTACGGGACAGGTATGTGAGGAATAGTTTCGGGTTGTCTTTTTTTCGGAGGTACTTCAAGCTTGAAACATGGAACATCACCGCCTTCCCCAGCTGTCCCGGTCCAGATTTCGGAAATTGATGGCCTCGCTGAGGTGGCCGATCTCAATGTTCGGGCTGCCGTCGAGGTCCGCGATGGTGCGGGCCACCTTGAGGATGCGGTCGTATGCGCGGGCGGAGAGGCCAAGACGGTCCATCGCCTGCTTCAGGATCAGCTGTCCCGCATCGTCGATGCGGCAGTATTCGCGCACCATCCTGCTACTCATCTGCGCGTTGGCGAACAACCCCGGATGTCCCTCAAACCGTCGTTTCTGGATATCCCGAGCCGCCACGACCCGTTTCCGGATCTCAGCACTTCGCTCCGACGGCTTGTCCGAGGCCAGCTCCTCGTGGCTGACAGGCGTCACCTCGACATGCAGGTCGGTACAAGTTAGGATTAAAGACACCTGAAAAATTGCGTAGAAAATTTTACATAAAAAAAGGATTGGTCACTTCCAATCCTTTGATTTTCAACCTATTTTTTTCTTATTCTCCCAATACTTTCTTCTTGCTGCCTCTCTTGCTTTTCTTTTCCTTTCTTCTTCTTTCAGCTTTCTCTTCTCTTCTTTTTGTTTGATATACTCCTCACTTGAATGTAGTTTCTCCCTTTCTTCTTTTTCTTTTCTCCTCTTTTCCTGTTTCCTTACTTGGGCAAATCTTTCTAATTTGTCAAATCTGTAAATGGAGAAATCGCCACTATACAAATCTATATCATCTTTGGGGAACGCCAACGCCTTGTATTCATCATTTGTTCTCGTATATTGGAAGATTGTTTTACCACCAATTCCGTCGGTAGATACAAAGACAAAATAATATGGATATTGAGCTGGTTCCTCGTTTTTCAACCATTTGACACTTTGTTGGTATGTGTATATCGTTATAAGTTTTCCTTCCACTTTCTTCTCACCTAACCTTTTGGTTTTAGTTCTATATTTAAATGAGATTGGTTCTATATAGACTTTTTGTATATGCTCGTGGATAAGGTCATATCTTACAACATCATTGGCGGATTCTTTCAACTCTCGTAACTCCTGTTGTATCGTATCAGCTTTGTCAAGTAAGCCCGACAAAATAGTTATTTCATTGTCATTCAGTATAGCTTTTGTTCTGTCTCCAATTGCACTATTTACAGCACTATTTGCTGCTCTCTTTTCAAGTCTTTCTTTCTTCAATTCTAACTGTCTAATATCACTTCTAATAGATACAATCTCTTGTTCATATTCCATCTTAACTTTGTCTAGTTCTTTAATTTTCTGGTCATATACAGTCTTTGACAAAACATCGTCCAAATACAACAGCCCGGCCTTCTCTCTTTTCTTACCAATATCAGAAATAAGTTCGTCATAGTGAATGAGGTTTTTGTTCTTTTCCTGAATTTCTTGGTCTATACTTGCAATTTCATTGTCGTTATTTTCCAATCTGGTCTCAAACTCCTCGTCTAATGCCACTTCCCACAATAGACTATCCAGAACATTTATGCTCATACGAGTTTTATTTTGGCATTGGTCTCCTAATTTCTGATAACATCCGTATTCATATATGTATCTTGGGATATGACTGATATAGCATTTGTATGTTGTTTCGTGTGCATTTCCCACCCATTTGCTCCCACAAGTGGGGCAATAAATTAGATTTGCACCATAATAAATGTTAGAGGTCTTCCCATTTAATTTTGAGTTGTTTTCTCTGGCGATGGTTCTACATCTCTCAAATTGTTCTTTGGAAATAATAGGGGGATATCTACGGGGGTATTTGGTCCAATCTCCTCGGCCTCCGGCACCTTTCATTCGTTTTTCTTCACTCTCCTTTCCTGTATAACTCTCATTCTTCAAGATGTGACTTACCACCGGAATAGATATTCTCTGATAACCCCTTTTTTCCAATTCAATTGGTATTCTCGTTTGAGAAAAACCCTCTTCATACAATTTATAGGTCATTCTGACAATTTCAGCACGTTCTTCATCTATAACAATCTTTTTATCATTATCATAATCAACTTTATATCCGAATGGAAGATTTGCACCTGCATATTTTCCCTCTGCCGCTTTCTGTCTTTTTCCTCTTGAAAATCTGTCTTTCTTATTTCTCATTTCCGCCTCGGCCAACTGGGCAAACAGTGTGAATATCATCTCTGCACCTTCATCTATCTCTCCGTTGTCTTTCAACAGTTTCACAAAAGGATTCTTGATGATAAGTTGAATATGATTTCTCACAAGTCTGTCCTGAACACTAAAAAGGACTTTCTTGGTTCGGGCAATTCTCGAGATTTCCCAAGCATAAACACAGTCATATTCGCCGGTGCCGATATAGTCATACATCTTTTGGAGGCCCAGTCGCTCTTCTTCTTGTAACTTGATGGCCGACTCTTTGATTGCAATGGGGGTTATTTGTTCCTCGGAATAACCATCTTTTAGCGCCAAGTCGAACAGTTCATTTTCTTGTGCCTCAAAGGATTGTTTTTCTGTTGAAACACGAACTAATAGAATACATTTTTTCGTTTTATTATCCATATTCCCTATTTTAAAAATACTTAATCCAATTTCTAACCATTTTTATCCGTCAACGACCAAAAATCCCTAGCATTGTATTAATACTGAGAGTTTTAGCGTTTTTTTTCTTGAATGCTATTAGAAATAGTTATGGGGATGTTGTCGGACAACACCCCCACACCATAATCATTAGTCTTCGTCTGCATTGAATCAAAACAACGGACGACAACCATTGTCCATTTTCTTGACAAAGTTATTCATTTTCTCCTCGAAGACATTTACAAACTTGGTGAATTTACCACCTTCGTTCGGAGACTGTGGAATCAGGTTCTTGTCCATTTGTTTCATAATGATACGAAAACAAATCTGTGCATTTTCTCTGTTCTCAAACATTGAACAACCTCTTACAACTACAACTTTTTTGAAAAGTGTCTTGTCGTCATAGGTGACGATTGACACACAAAATTTGTGTCTTGGTTCTCCGAGGTAGTGGGAATACCCCCAAAGACTCAAATTAGACATTCTGACGATTACATTTCCGACTTCTAATTCAACATTTTCGGTCATACGTTTGTGTTGGTTACCTATACACCGCCAGGTTTTAATTAAAAAATTATTTATTTTGATTTAGTTTTCCAAGTGTGACATTTGATGTCTACATTTGAAAACATAACAAATAAATTCCCGATTGAAGCGTTCATTGTGATTTTTTTTCAATTTTTCACATTTTGGGGCATACATCAAGTCTCTTTTGTTTGTAAAAATGTATATCTAATCCCATTGTTTGTTTATTTTTTGTTACTACTGATGTTATCAAACACGCCCAAGTCTCTGTCGAATTCATTTTGAATGTAGAATTCATAGACATAGGTACTTTCTGACGGCGCTTCATTCAGGTAGAATACATAGGTGTCCTTGTCTCGGATGTATTCCTTTGTGAGTTTTCCGTCTTTCTTGTGATACTTTGAGACTTCCCTGTAACACTTTTCAATGATTTTTGTCGCTTCCTTTCGGTCGGATACAATCCAGTTACCTACAAACTGGCGGGGACCCAACTTCAGACCAAACACAAGGTCATTAAAAGCGAAACAAGGTCTTTTGTCGTGAATGACCATCGTCAAGATTTTTTGTTTGTCCATAATTTGTTTTTCTTTTTTAATTTCTTTTGTCATTTTTCACTTGTTTTTGTAATTCAACAATTTGTTTATTAATCTGTTATGTTCCACCAAAGAGACCGTCAAAGGGACATAGTTCGGGCATCAACACCATAGGTGAAGTTGTCAATTTCTAAAAGAAATCCTTTGGGAAGAACCATCCTTTTGACGGTCCGTTCAGTGGGTTGTCTAACGACAGTTTTGTTTTCGTGGTTTGGTCTTGCAACTTATGTAACTACGTCTGTGTCAGGTCACGCCTTTATCAAGGGTATTTCCCCCTATTCTTCCTTTTCTTCAACTTCAATTTCAGCGTCCATATCCACGTCTTCGAACCAGACCTCAATTTGCCCTGGAATAATAACTTCCTTTGAATATTTGGATTGGAGGCGGTGCCACACGCCATAGATATAGACATAAATGTAATCTTCACCTCTTTCAAACACATCTACCTCGAAGCCCTCGGTGTCGCCGACTCTTCCTGTCAGACCCCAGTCTTCGGCGTGGTCAAAAATGTTTTGAGCTATTTGCTCGTCTGTTGCATTTCTTAAAACTATTTTCATATTATCTTTGTTCAGATTCCGCTGTCCCCCGTTCTAATGATTATTATTGTTTATTGTTTAATCACACATTTCAGCCCATTTAAGAAAACCTTCCTCTCCGAACATTTCAACACCGTTTTCAAAGATTTTGGTTTGGATTTCGTTGTGTTCTTTGGAATAATGTTCAGCAAGTTCTGGTTCCACATCTTGATAAACATAAGCCTTGTGTGACAATGTAATAAGATATTCAGCAGCCTTTTCGGGCGATTCAAGACAATGATTCTTGTAGTTTTTCAATGTGCCATTGACGTATTCCCAATCACGGCAGGCGTGCATCTCCGACACCAGAAGGTCATACCACATTTCATCACTTACTTCGTTCAGAATGGGTCTGTTGTATGAGTCCAAATGTGCTTTGAAACCGTTTTTGAAATCAACGGTGTTATAAAGTCTAAATGTTCTATTTTTCTTTGCCATACGGTGCCTCCTTTCGTTAATCTACAACAATATAATTATTACCGTTCTCATTAAGATGCACACATATATTTGGGTAATAGTAATAACTGTTATCACTTATTCTCAAATACAAATCACCTTCATTTACTGGAATCACACAGGACAATGAGTGGTAATATGTGTTCTTCTTCCACTCTTCGTCAAACTCATCGGCATTCTTAATAGACGGAACAACAGAATTCCAGCCCTTGCCATCATACGACCATTCTACAACAACTTCGGACACAACACCATATACACGTTGGAACTGTGAACCGAACAACACTTCAATGTTGTCTTTCTTATAGTCAGATATGTTCTTGATAATTTGGTGTTCATCCAACTCTGATGCTATAACATCACCAACCTTTATGGCGTTCAACAGTTTCTTGACTTTAAGATAGGTGGTTTCCTTGACCAACACAAGACTTTCTTCTGTCTTGTCAACTACACCATACCATTCTTTCTCTGAATATCCCTTGTTTCTTTTCTTTGAACCAGCGAGCAATATGTCACCTTTCTTAACTTGTAAAATGTTGAAATACTCGTCTGAATTCTTTGATTTCTTCAACCAACTGTACTTGTCTTCACCGTTCTCGTCTCTTGTAACGATGGCTAAATAGTTGTGGTGTTTCTCATCCCACCACCAAATACCGAAATCCTGTGTTAACCAATTGTCTTCAACACTTTTGTTGATTAGTGCTACACTTGCACCGGCAATCTTGTAACCTCTTTTTGCAATAATAAGTTCTTCTCTCATAATAGCTTTACCCTAAATAACCGAAGGGCGGCGGGTTAAATGATTAAAAATGTCAATTGCTTTGTTAAAACTGACTTTTGATTTCTTTTATGATGTTTTCAATTTTTTTACGTTTGGTGAAACGTTTTCTCAAAACAAGTTCTTCACCACGACAGTCGGATATTTCAATTCCGTTTTGGTCTATGAGCAGTAGACTTTTTCTTATACCATACTGAATAGTAACCAAGAAACCACCGAGATTGTTTATGCTGAAATCAACAACATTTATAGTTGCTTCACGTTGGATGGAATTAAACACCTTGCACATCCATTCCAAACTGTCACTGTCAAGGTTTGGGAACTCTCTCAAATACTTGTTGTGTGCCGCTATCGCCTTTTTAGCGTCTTCGTACATTTCATCGGTAACTTTTATATATGCCATAATACTTTTGTTTTACAACTTCTTTAATACACTTTACAATTTCATCGGTCTGCACCGGCAGAAACAACCGTGATTTAACCTCTCTGATTTGATTTGATTGTCACCAAACGTGCAGAAGTACCATACATCAACTTTGTCTCCATAGATGAAAAGTTCAAGCACGTTTGTTCCTTTATGCATGTAAAAGTGAAGATTATCATAATAGTCTACAAAATCGTGCCAATTCAAATCTATTCCGACCAGTCCGTTAAGGATGTTTCGTGCTGTTTTAAGCAGTGGGTTGTTCGTTTTGCCGATGTGCTCATCAAGTGAGTCAATAATACATTTTTCTATCATAACTATTCAACTTCAATTTCAAAATCATACAAAAACTCACGACCTTCCTCAATTTTACCATTGTTGTTTATGCACTGAAGTTCCAGATATTCATAATAGTCTTCAACATGCACATCGTATAAATCGTAGTTAAGGTCAAAACCCAAATGCTGTGGATTACGTTTGACAGCAGCAACAATCTGCTCATGTGTTGCTTCACTAATTTTAATCTTCTTCATATACCCTCACTTTATTATTTGTTAGCAATCTTGTTACACAAATCGTTTGTCTGCATAAACAGGTTGAGCACATCCCAGTCACCCTTCTGCTTATATGCCTTTTCGGTTTCCGCCCAGTCAAACGATTTACATGCCTTTCCAACCACCATCATTTTACCGTCATTTTTGAGATGCTCACCTTTGATGAGGAAGAAGTCATTGTTGTCTTTGTCGGCAATCATAAGTTTGCTGTTGGCGGTGTCACACCATTTGATTTGAAGTTCGGTCCCATCAAGGATGTTCTTGACACCAGGTTCAATATTTTCAAAAATTGCCGCCATCTGGTTCTTCATATCGGAAACCTCTTGGTTAAAGGTGATGATGTTGCAGATGACATCATGGTGCATATTGTCAAGTTCAAAATTGAAATCACGATGGCAATAGTTGCTGATGATGACCGAAACACCATTCTCATACATTATGATGCTGAACTTCTCTTTCTTGGTGAATGCTCCCGTTGCACCGTTGAGAACCACCATCACCTTGTTTTGTCCCGCTTTACCACAGAAAGAAATCTCGTTCAGTGTGTAGCGGAAGATTGAACCATTGTCAATGGTGTCAAGGATTTTGTTGATTCCGTCAAGGAATTCTTTGTTTGTTTCAGCATTGTTGTAACTGTTGCTGTAACTTTCTACTAATTCTGATAAAAGTTCTTTTGATGTTTTGTTGTTTGTCATTTTTGTGTTGTTCGGATTGGCTCCCGTTCCAGAGTGTTAGTTAGAAAAAAATGTTAAAAACGATTGGCCTATACATCGTGAGGTTTTGTTGATTAAAAAATTAGTTTTCAAGGCAAAAGTAACCTTTTGATTCGCTATGCTCGGAAAACCACTTTTTCAACAGGGTGACAGCATCGTTGATGGTGTCGCCATTGAACTCATCAAAGACACCAACGTGTCTTTCAATCTTGATGGTGTCCCTGGAAAAATAAACATTCACGGAGATTACATCGTTGGTCAATGTGATTTCAATCGAATTCTCGTCTATGAGAATGGCAGTGTGTTTCACTTTGTTGTTACAAACAAGTTTCACAACTTTTCGTGCATTCTCAACCATTTTTTTGATGGGTGTTGGGGGAACAGGGTTGTCAATGTTAACCACATCGAGACTATTAATAATAAACTTTTTCATACTAATATTTTTTTATTTATACTTTATTTTTTACTATTTTCAAGTTGTTTTTTTACTTTAAGGTAGGTGGTGTCTCGAACGAGTTCAATGCTGTCTTCGGTTTTGCTTACCACACCAAAGTAGGCGGTTAAGTTAATACGGTTCTTGTAATTGTCCTTGCTGCCAGCATAGATAATGTCGCCTTCCTTCACCTTGAAGAAATTGAAGTACTCGTCATCGTTGTTGCTGCCTTTCAACCACTCATATTTGTTGTTTCCTTCCTCGTCACGGGTGACGATACCACACCAGTTGTAGTACTTTTTGTGTGAGAAGTTCCAGACACCAAAGCTTTCAGTAAGCCAGTTTTCTACGATTTTCTTCTTGATTGTATCCATAATTTTATTTTTTAAATTTTAATAATTCAACAATTTGATTTATAATCTGTTATATTCCACCAAAGAGACCGTCAAAAGGGCATAGTTCGGGCATCAACACCATAGGGTGCAGTTGTCAATTCCAATAAGAAATCCTTTGGGAAGAACCGTACTAATGACGGTCTGGTCGGTGGGTCGTCTATTCGACGGATTTGTTTTCGTGGTTTAGTCTTACTACTTTAACTATCTACGTCATATCGTCTGGTTTTAAGGGTTAATCACTCGTTTTTACAAAGATACTATTTTCCGGCGAGAAAATAAAGGTTAAATTGATTTTTCTCATTTTTTTGCCGGATATTTTCGTAATTCTACACGGCTTTGTTCAATATATACAACTCACGTTTCCACGAATAATCATCATAAATCTTCTGTTGGTTCTCAAACAGCATTTTTTCACTCACAAACGTCTTGAAAACAACATAACCATCAAACTTCGTTCCGAAACCGACTCCATCTTCGAAAGCGACGAAAACGCTGTCCTTGTAGTCGCCGTGTTTGTAGTCGTCGAAAGTAGATATTGAGTTCTTGATGAAGAATGATGTCATAATGTCGAGCGTTCCGTCCGCTGCAACTTTATTTCTTTCTATAAAACGGTCGAAGAAATGCGGTGTGTAGAACGAACGTGGTTTTAAATTATCTGCAATCAGCACTGCCCATAATCCACCTTTCCAGATAAATGTGGCGAACAACACGGAATTCATACCTCTTTTCTTGTAGTCGTGTTTGCCGTCTACAAACGGAATGATATGGTATTTGATACCGTTGTGGGAAAAATCCACACGTTTGAACACGTGTCTTTCCTCGGCATCCAGTTTCAGACACACACGTTTGTAATTCTTGTTTCCGAGAATGTCTGCACATTTACGGCAAACATTTTTCATAACGCTTTCTATTTCCTTCTTGATTTGCTCAATTGTCATTGTATCAACATACATAATGTCCTCCTTTCTTAATTACACATTTCGGCCCACTTGAGATAACCTTCCTTACCGAACATATAAACACCGTCTTCAAGTATTTTGTGCTGAATCTCGTTATGTCCCTTCATTATTATACATCTAAATGATGTTGGACAACTATAACATCTCACAAAAACTATCTACATCAGCATTAAGCGAAGATATGTCATAGTGTTCAATGTCTTTGTTTTTGTCAATTTGTTTGAGCAACTCATCAAGAGCAATCACAGCAAAGAGTTTTCTATCACCATCTAAAGAGTCATCTTCAAAGCTGGCGCACTTGATGAAGTTTGCATTATACCCATACGTGCCTTTATAAAGACAATCATAATCATCAATTACATTGTGGTACATACTCTCAAAGGTTGAAATGGCCGTTCTTAAATCATTACACATAACATAGTTAGGATAACTGGGGATTCCGTTGCACCAACAGCAGTCCAGTACAATATAAGGACCTTTGGGGGCCTCACTTGTGACATCGCCATTATGATTAGTTGCTTTCTCATCTAATGACTCTAAAGTCTCACCAGCAAAGTTATTAAACCATTCTGTCAAATCTTTCTCTTCCACCTTCTCGGATTTGTCCTCACTTACTGACAGCACTGAAAATTCGCCAGTCTCCGGCTTATAGTAGAAGTATGTATTATTGCTATCAATATAGCAAGAAAAGCTGTTGTCGGACTGCACTCTGAGTAGGTCCACATTTTTGTGATTCTTTGCAATATAATAAAGTTTCACCATAATTTCGTCAAATTTGCAACCATCAATGTTTTTCATTTCTTCGGGAATAGTGTTAAAGGATGCCGCCAGCTCGTTTTTTTGTTTTTTTGTCATAAGATTGTGCCATTGTTCATTCTCAAGGGCTTCCCATTTATGGAGGAAATCGTTACACACTCGGTAAATGTAATACATATTATCATCTTTGATGATTCTATCCTCAACCGAACAAACTGGAACGTTCTCCTCAAGGCCACGGCTGCTGGCAAAAATGTATCTGAATGCCGGAAGGAGTCTGTTCATTTCATTTGTTGATTTGTAGAGATGCCCGTAATTATTATTACGGTTTTCTACTGCCGACTATTTGGTATCGAATGGGTCGCCGAGGTCGTATTTGTCACCGCCATAGGTCCAAGCGATGTACTCACCCTCGTGGAGTAATACATTCTTGCCGTCAAACTTGACGATTCTGTCGTTTACGCTCATTGTGGGAGCATTCAAGGTGCTTTCCGCACTGCAGTTGTCCGTTGTCATATTTTCTTTACTTTTGTTAATATAATAATTGTTGTTTCTTATTATCTCCTCAACCAAAGAATTACAGAAATCATTTAATCTATTGGCATCTTCGCCGCACAGGTGGTCGTTCTCAACTATATTGGCAGCAATTGCGTCAGCGATTTGACGTGTAGAATATTTTTTGAAAGAGTCTAAAAGACTGATGATTTTACACGAAACAAGTGTGGTCACTGCATAGCAGTCCATTACTGTCATTCTTCCTCCGTCCTCTTTCACTTTGTCTGCCACGATGTCAAAAAGAGTATCTGACATACGTATTTCCATAAGAGAAAAGTTCGAGTCATTCTCATCTTCCAATTGTTCCAAAGAAATCTCAAGATTCTTTAGGACTCCAGGAACCACATAGATTGTCAGGAATGATGTCTGGTCTTTCAGCTCTTTCTTTGTGAAAGCATTTTTGCTTTCCTTCATTGTTTGTTTTTTTGTGTACATATTAAAAAGAATTTAATTAATAAAATATTTTAACTTATTGATTTTTAATCTGTTTCATTATGTTGAACTGCAAAACAAAGGGACATAGTCCAGCCATCCACACAATTGGTATGGTCTCATCTGCTCAAAAGGAAACCTTTTGGGGAGAACCGTCCGTTCAGCGGTCCATTGCTATTGCATCACGGGGATTGCTAACAGCCGGCTGTCTATTCGACAGGTTTGTTTTCGTGGCTTTGACTTTTTTCTCGTTGTTCTATTACATATCCATTCAAATTTTGGCGTTAGTTACTAATACTTTTTCCTGCTCATTACAAAGATACTATTTTTTTTTCAAAAAAGAAACCTTATTCTTCACTGTTTCATTTCCTTTGTTTTTATCTTCCGTAGGTCTCATCTTCAGTTTTTTCAAAGATACTATTTATTTTTCAAAAAACGAAAATTAAAATGATTTTTTTTGCTTGTGTCAAAGTTTGGCAGCTGAAATCACCAATAAATGACAGAGATGTATTATTAGTACACCCAACAACACAATCCATTTCTATGGTTTGACAACAGCGTGACCAATAGTTTCTTGTTTAGGGAATAGGTAAGACAGCAGCAATGATAGTTGACTTTTCGGTTTGGCAATGGGGATGGTGGGCTGGGGCGGTCTCCGGCATCCCCCGTTAGGGGATGAGGGGGGCATACCTGATAAGAGATATCCTTTCTATGAGTGTTTTCGTGGGTGTTCCACGGTATTCTTTCATTAGGGGTGTGGTGTTTCTACTAACCAAGAGATGGTTGTTTTAAGAGGGTCTCTGGGGTGTCCTTGGTCTTTCCTCGGTAGAATGAGGTGATGATGGTATTGCTTTACCTAACCCTAAAAAAACAAATACTCTAAAAACAATGATTCACCTCCAGACATCCTCCCCCTCCCCTAAACACACTCCCTACGGAGCGTAGCGAAGCGGAGCGAGTAGGGAGTGTCGTTGGCGATAGCCAAAACAACAGTCTGTAAGTTCATAGATGGTCTAAGGGGAGTTCCACGGTCGTCTCACAATAGGAAGAGTGAGGGTCTCGCTTTACCTAACCCTAAAAACAAATACTCTAAAAACAATGATTTACCTCCATCCATCCTCCCCCTCCCCTAAACACACTCCCTACGGAGCGTAGCGAAGCGGAGCGAGTAGGGAGTGCCATTGTGAATACAAGAACTCTTTCAGTAAGTTCAGTGTCTTCCTTTGTCTCTCCCATATCCTTCGTTTGACTGTCTTTGTCACAGGAGAGGTTTCTTATACCTTTTAGTGAAAGATGATGGTTTCTATGAGTGTTTCTGTGAGTCACCGGAGTGACATCCTCTCTATAGAAGAAAAGGATATCCTTCTTCGATAATCCCTCACTCCCTATTCGGCGAAGCCGGTTAAGCGTTAGCGTATCACCCTTCCTTCTCCTGTCTCGCTTCGCTCACTCCCAGTATGTAGAAAGGTGTGAGGAGGGCGACAGCCCGACGAGCAGCTTTCTACCGGCAGGAGGCGTAAGCCGACTGCCATTTAAGGTCAGGAGAAATTTAAGTTTAGGTTATAATTAATTAATGCATCCCATATTCGTCTATTCGCCGTCCCATATTCGTCTATTATTGCCGTTTCAAACATCGTTCCATAAACCCATATTCGTCTATTTGCCGTCCCTTATTCGTCTATTTTTTCCCTCCTCATAAAGTCCTTTATCGTATCCTTTGACCAGCCCTTTCCATTCACCGGTTCCGCCCATTCACGGCTTTTCTTGGAATAGTAGTAGGCCGTCCTGCCGGGCTCTCCTTCTATCATCCTTCCAATCCACCAATCATTGAATTTCCTCTCGCCTTTCTTTT
>Ga0247609_10001536_pt1 | contig 27115 bp, 24 predicted proteins | sample 172DNAGHGlowgp2_FD_193487 | JGI IMG/M metagenome (GOLD analysis project Ga0247609, IMG submission 193487) | Sheep rumen microbial communities from Palmerston North, Manawatu-Wanganui, New Zealand - 1728 DNA GHGlow gp2 | ecosystem: Host-associated > Mammals > Digestive system > Stomach > Rumen ...
TTCACAATATTTGGAATTGTATAAAAAATATTTAGATTCCGACATTGCTGTTCCTTATGATAATCTGCATCATAATTTAAAATTATTATATGCCAGACATCGGCTATGTGTGTTTTGCGCGCGCTTGTCTGTATTATTCTTGTTTGCTTTTCCATCAATGCGCCGCAAGTTGCGTACAAAAATAGCAGATGGTTTGTTTCATAAATTCTTGTCTAAATTGTGGACTGAAATTTGCAGAGAATTATGATATGTTATTTGCGTAAATAAATCTGAACAAATCGACTGAGCCGGACATTGTATAAACAACATGTAATTTAAAACCTTGGGATACGGGTATCATTTGCCCTTGGTTATAACCTCTGTTGGTTGCATGGTTAGTAATACCATATAAATATTGTTCATTGGCATCTTCAACATATAAATTACAGTATTCGCCAGCTTGATCGCTTTTCATCATTAAACAAAACCAACCGTCTGCAGGTGCAACGTATTTGGTCCCAGATGTCCCCAATGTTAAATCATCAAATCTGGTGCCAGGCATAGACAAGTGTGTTATTGCGGTTTTTCCTGTTTCTGTAAAATTTGAAGCATTTTTCAAATTTGTTATGTTTGCATTAATTTCAGATATATCACCAAGTGCTGTTATCTGTGCACTTACCATTACAATTTCATCGTGTATTGCGGATATGCGTGCCAACAATGTTGTCGTAGATTCTTTGTCTGCAATATCTGCATATTGTGCACAAAGTGAATCTAATTCGTCTTGTAAATCTTTGATGATTTCCATTAAATAATTTGCATCTTGATTCAGTGTGGTTGGTTCCAGTTTTGCCGTTGGTTGATAATCTACAATACGTGTTAATGGTAATGAACGCGAAATAGTTATACTGTCCAATGTTGTAGGTGCATTTTCAAAAACAATTTTACCCCCGGTGTATGGAATATCTGCATCTGGTGCAGATGATGTCCCAATAATACTGTATCCTGTTGCAGTTATGTTGTTTTTAGTAACAATGATATTGCTGTTTTCAAAATAGGGGAAATTAAAAGAAAATTCGGTTGTTGAACCGTCCCCCATGTATGATACTTTTTGCATATTTACTCCTTTTCTTGTTATAACAAAAAAAGCCCGCGAAAAATCGCAGGCATAAAAAAACAGCCGACAAAATCGTCCGCCGTTATGTGCGATATTATACCACAAATTACAAAAAAAAACAATGATTTAATTTTTAAACGAAAAAAACCGCGGTTTCCCGCGGTAATTTCTGGTGCCAGTTGTCGGACTTGAACCAACGACCCTCTGATTACAAATCAGATGCTCTACCAGCTGAGCTAAACTGGCGATACGGGGTTATATTATATGTTTTGTTTTATAAAATCAAGCACATTTTTTAAAAAATTGATTTTTTTGCTGTTTTATAGTATAATCTTGCTGACAAATTAAACAAAAGGGGAAAATTATGTCGGTCCAAACAGAAATTAAACAAGAAAAAGCATTGTTCGCGGAACTTGGCAAAAAAGTTAAACAATCAAAAAGTATAAAAAGGGAAGAAACGAAAAATCCGAAAACTGGTGATATTAAAATAAAATATTCTATGGACAAGATAAATATATTGATTACCAAAGAAGGTTTTTCTGTCAAAAATAAACAAAATAAACTGATTGTAAAAATGGACACAGTTGTTCCTGATGTAGAAGGAGATGCACTTGAATTGTGTGAAGCAAGAGCTGCCTTTTATCATGATTTGTTAGAAACCTTGGAATTGCGTGATAATAAAGAACAGGAAAAATTGGATAGATTGGAAGCAGTAAAAAAAGCTGCACAAAGATTCAAGGCATCAAAAGATTTAAGAAAAAAACAGCAAGCAGAAGCTGTGATGACATTGAAAGCTTTGGATACAATAAGGGGTTTATAAACAAAAGGGGAAATTATGTTAATTTTTAATAAACAGTATCGTGCAGAAGAAAAAATTATTGCTGAATTGGCAAAAAAAATAAAAAAGGCTGAAACTTTATTCATGCATACTGATGGAAATGCAGAAGTTTATGAATTGCCTGGTGGAATGTGGATAAGCTTTAATGTTGTAACATACAAAATAGAAGTAACAATTGGTGGCAATCATGTTATCGATTTCGATTGTTTGTTTGATAGCAATGAAGAAATGCAACATGTACGCAATAAGTGGTTTTCTGTGTTGTTGAATGATTATGCCAGAAAACGTTTGGAAAAAATTGAAAAATCCAAACAGAAATCAACTGGTTTGAACAAGGCAAGAAAATTAATTCTGGCGAAAAAATCAAAAACTGAGGAACAGAAAATACTAGAACAAGCTTTGCAACAAATAAAAGAATTATAATTTTAACGGGCATTATGCCCGTTTTTTAGTGCTTTTTTGTTTTTTTGTGATATAATTTTCTTTGATATACACAAAGGATTTTTCATGGTTGAAATTGATACAGACGCAGTTTATAAAAAAATAAAAAAACAAAATGGCGAAGCTGTGGCCAAAGTAATGCGCGAAGCCGTATTATTGGATGTGCCAGATATTGTGCATATTTTAGAATTTGCTGGGAATAATCCAGATGATGCACGTGCGTTAATTCCTTTTATTCGTGAACGTTATAAAGCCAAAACAAAATCAGAAATTTTTGTGGATAAAAATCCGTTGGAATTATTAAGTGATGCTGGATATGATGCGTTTGTTGTAGAAAACGAAGCACAAAAAGATTCAATTAAAAAATATTTCCGGTCGGGCGAAGAGTTATGCACTTTTAGTGATCCCGATAGGCATAAAAAATTTTATATGATTCACGCGATAAAACGTGGCGCAGATAAGATTAAACCGGCGGCAAATCCAATGCGTCAGGATGAATACGGAACGTCCGTTATATCAATTCAAATTGCTAAAGATGGTGGTTTTATTTCAATAAAAAATCGTTATAATCATACGGTGAATGATCCAGATGCAACATTTAATAATTATCCTGATTTCATTATTCCAGGATTAACAAATTCATTAAAACAATTTTTTAATGTTGATTTTGATGTGACGGAAAGTTTGTTGCCAGATGGTTTTTGTTCTATTAACGGACAAATATTTAAATTTAATTACAGAATATGGGGACGCCTTCCGGGAACGACGGAGTCTGGATATTATGGATATGGTGATGGTTTTTATTTTTATGGCGATAATGTTATAAAATTAAATCGTGATTATGAAATAATGCTGGAAAATTATGTCTTGAATCTTCGTGAAGGGACATTAAAGGATTTGTTAATAGATGAATCCACGGGCACAGCTGAATGGGAACAACAACGGTATCAAAGAAAAGATAAAACCAGGATTTTATTAGAAAGGTTTTTCAAGGGTAAAAATATAAAAGTCACTATTAATCCAGAAAATAAACATGAAAAAATTATATATGCGGATGGTGTTTGGGTGGCCAAGGTTATTGATGGTAAAATGGTTGAATTGAATTTGCCAGGTGTCAAAGTTGTTGGAGATGATTTTTTAAATGATGCCGGACATTTAAAAAAATTGTATATGCCAGATTTGGAAAAAGCAGGTAGAATGTTTTTGTGGAGTGTTTATTCAATAACAGAAGTGTATTTGCCAAAATTAAAAGAGGTTGGCTATTTGTTTATAGCTAGTGGTGCGTTGAGTCACATAGAATTACCAAGTTTAGAACGATGTGGTGGTGGCTTTTTGGAAAATAATAATTCTTTGACAGAATTGTGTTTGCCCGAATTACAATATGCCGATGGCAGGGAATTTTTACCTGAAAATTGTGTGTTGCGTCGTTTGGATTTGCCTAAATTGAAAAAGATACCAGAATGGTTTTTATTAAAGAACACAGTTCTGGAATATTGTAATTTACCCAGTGTTCAAAAATCTGACAGGAAAAAATTACGGCATGTGCGGTATGTTGTTGCTAAAAATAAATTGAAATCAGGATTCAAAAATATTTTTTTACACCAACATGGGGTCAGGGTGGCGGATTAAATAAATTAAACGGGCATTATGCCCGTTTTTTAATATTGAAATCGTAAAAAACACTGATACAATAGCATTTATGATTAAATTACCAGAACTTTTAGCCCCAGCGGGAACGTTGGATGCTTTCAAAACCGCAATTTTATACGGGGCAGATGCAATTTATGCTGGGTTACCCGGTTTTTCTATGCGTGCGCGTGCAAAAATTACTGTGGATGAAGTAAAGCAGGGTATAGATTTTGCACACGAACATGGGAAACGTGTATATTTGGCATTTAATTTATTCGCGCATGATCGCGATTATGAAAATATGGGTCGTGTCAGCGAAGTTTTGAATTATTTGAAACCTGATGCGTTGATTATATCTGATGCAGGTGTTTTAATGTGGGTTAAACAGCATCATCCTGATATTCCAATTCATATTTCAACCCAGGCGAATATATGCAGTGCATCAACAGTGAAATTTTGGCAAAATGCGGGTGCTGTGCAATGCGTGTTGGCACGTGAAGTATCACATGCTGAATTTAAATCTATACGTGAACAATGTCCAGATATTGGATTGGAAATATTTATTCATGGTGCGATGTGTATGTCTTATTCTGGGCGGTGTTTATTGTCGAATTATATAACTGGTCGTCCGTCAAATCGTGGTGCGTGTGCACAGTTGTGTCGTTGGAAATATGATGTGATTTTGCGTGAAAAAGAATCTGGTATTGAAATGCCAATCGAAGAAGACAATCGTGGTGCATATATCATGAACAGCAAAGATTTATGTTTAATGCCCAGATTACGCGAAGTCATAGAATCACACCCCGATACATTAAAAATCGAAGGTCGCAATCGCAGTGAATATTATGTTGGTTCTGTGACGCGTGCGTATCGTAATGCACTGGATGCGTATGCGCGTGATCCCGAACATTTTAATCCACAACCTTTTATGGATGATTTGAATTTGTTAGAAACACGTGGATACACAACCGCATTTTTTGATGGCTCGGTTCCACCAGATGCACATGATTATGATTCTACGCATTCTAATTCAGATTGGCATGCGGCAGGTGTTATAACAAATGTTGATGATACGCGTATTACATTGGAATTGCGTAATGAAATTAAACAGGGCGATGAAATACATTTTATATTGCCATTAACAACGGAAAAATTGACCGTACAGTTAGATAAAATTATAAATGCAACAAGTGGTGCTGAATTACCAAAAATGTCTGCAGGACAGAAAAATTCGCTTTTAATACCGATTGAAAAAATCCCAGAACAATATCGGGATAAAATGGTGCCGTTGGTTTTGGCGTATAAGCATAAATAGAAAAAGCCGTCAAGATTTTGACGGCTTTTTTACTAACGTGTTCTTGTTCTTAAAGATGACAAAGCGTCTTTCATTTTTTTATAATTAACTTCGATTGGTGCGTCCATGATTTTTACATCTGCGAATTTAACATTTGGATTAATGCTTAACCAATCAATCGCAGGCACAGTTTTGATAAAGAAACTGTCCAAACGTTTTTGAACAACGGAATTATCTGCATCGTCGGCACGTCCGCCACCTTCGGCAATGCGTTGTTTAATACGTTTTTCCATTAAATCACGTGAAATATTCAAATAAATAGCGATGGTATCGAATTTGTAAGAAAAAGTATCGACCAACCATTTTGCTTGGGATAATTGGCGTGGAAAACCGTCCAAGACAGTATTATTTGTTGGAACAATCTTTTCCACCAACAAGTTTTGTAAATCGCCATCTGGCACAAATTCACCACGAGCCATAATTGCCTTTAACGGATGATTTTCAGGCAAAGCACGTAACATAGCCCCAGTTTCAACATATTTAAAATCTTTATTTTTATCCAAAAATTTTTTAGAAAGTGTTCCTTTGCCAGAACCTTGACCGCCCATCATTAAAATCAGTTCTTTTTTCATATATATTCCCTTTTTTTATGCGGGGTGATTATAACCTGTGCAACAGCAAATATCAACAGTTTTTATTGAGACGACAAAGAAATTCTGCCCCGTGGGGGACAAACAGTAGATTTTGGAAGCAAAGCGCACCAAAATCGTTACGATTGCCCCGCAGACACCAACGGTGTCGAGGGAATTGTCACCGCAGGTGACGAAGGGGGTTGACCCACAAGGAAATGTTTGTTTTTATTCAACCAGCCCCGTCTTGTGACTTCGTCACAATCCACCCAGCCCGGGGCGGGGAATTAAACCGTTTCAAACTTATTATTTATTTTCTTTTAATTGTGGAATTTCAAAATATGAATTATAAGGTGCCAAATAACGTCCGCCTGTTATACATACGAAATTAGTCAATGAATCTTCGTATTCACGAATTGCGGTTACATAACGTTGTTTGACTTCATCTTTTGCACCTGCATATCCAGCAACACCACCCAATGCGCCACCAACAGCCCCCCCGGTCACAGTGCCTTTGATTCTGTTTTCATTGGAAAAATCAATCAATCCACCGTCTGATGCGTCGCGTTTTGATGGTTCAAATACACCGTCTGAACAGTCTTTTGGAGTGTTTTTGTCTGTACATTTGACGATTTTATCGCTGACACTGCCATCGTGGTTACGATAATAATACACAGGATTTTTGCCCAATAATTCTTCCCAATCTTCGTCTGTGTATCCTGTCATTTTATTCAATTCGCCACTGTTAAATACAGCATACGCGGTTTTTGAATTTGAAACCAGATCCGCACTAAAAATTTGATAAAAAACTTCTGACGGAGAATCTTTTGTGTTATCTTCGGGAAGTTTATGTGCCACCCATTTACTTGTTTCGCTATCACTCCGTATATAGCGTTCGCATTTCATCCTGTCCACGTTTTTATTTTGACCGGATTTTATCTGCAATTCTTTATAGTTGCCACATGAATTGTTAGCACCATGAGATTTTATTACAATATTTGTCAATTTTTTGTAGTAAGGATCGCAGGTGTCTTTCGTCTTGTTTTGGTCTGCATTGCTGGTATAACACTTTTTTATTTCACCGTTCAGATTAATTATATAATATACTTCTGTGTTTTCAGATGTTTCGTCTTTATTTGCTTCCCATCGTCCCTTTTCTATAAAATTACCAACAATGCAATCGTGTTCGGTTGTTGGACCGTCTGTTTTTTGTGGATCATCTGGCACAGCGCATTTTGTCGTTGCCAAAACACCATCGCCGCCATTTGCACCCGCCAACATATTTCCAACAATCATCCCAGATGCCGCATTCACAGCGGTTGATTTGATTGTGTCACCTGCAACTTTGCCACTGTAAACACTGGCCGCCATTACGCTGGCACCGGTTGCTGCTGCGATTGCGGTACCTTTTAATTGTGATGAATCTGTACCCAACGGAATATCGCTGTCTTTGGCACCGGCTTCTTTTGGTGCCAACAGGTTTCCAGCAACCCCGCTGATTAACGCCGCAGCCGCAATTTTCAATCCTGCATTTTGTTTTTGTTCTTCGTTCATGATGGCTTCGACATCGTCTATGGTTGGTTCTTTGTCAGCAGGTAACGTGACACGTGACAATGCGCCCATGTTGTACCCATTGCGTGAAAAATAATCAATGTTGCATTTCATTGAATCCCCAGCACCCACAGTTGTTGTTGCCAATACTTCGTTGGTATTTGCATCTCTTAATTCAACCACTGCGACACATTGTGGTATTTGGGTTTGACGAACCCCAGATTCAGGTGTTGCCCATTTGAAAACACCATTTGGATAAATCATTGCACAAGATTCTAACAGGGAAACACTGGGTGCATTTGCGTCGTTATTGTTTATCGCATTAACCAGGCTGGCATCATCTACGGCAACCGGTAAATCAGCAGTGGCACTGGCTGTTGTAGCCAATTGAGTGTTTGCGTATTCTTGTTCATAACGCATCGCGTTTACTTGTTGATATGCCCCCGCATAAGAACGCCCTGCGGATTTTGTTTTTATCGCGGCATCAACAGGCATTGTATTAACACATGCCAAAATCATAGAAAACAAAGATATTTTACAAATTCTGTTGTTCATATTATCTTAAAATTCCAATCTTAATCTGACACCGACATCCAAACTGCTTAAACGACCACTTTCTGTCCAATTAGTATAATGGAAAACACTGTCGTATGGGGCTTCGTATTCGTCACCTGCGCCATCACTTAACCATTCTGTCTGTGAAACAATGATAGAACCCGAAGTTTTTATTTTACCCAAATTCGCATAACGAACAAAGAAATCTAATTTTAACCCTTCGTTCATAGATGTTGTGACACCAGCTTCTAATTGAAAAGCCATTTGTTCCATTGTTCCACCGTTATGATATCCGTAAACATCAGAAATCGCGGTCAGACCACCTGGTTCAATACTACCCGGGCCCATTTGGTTTGTTTCATCATAAAAACTGTTATCAAAAACAACATAATCAGCAATGGTATTCAATGCCAAACCAACACCTGCACCAACATAAGGACGCAAAGACCCACCGGCAACATAGCCTGTGAATGAATCAATATTATAATAAACGTTCAACATTGTTGAATTAGATGTGATTGCACCACCAGATACGGTTGCATCAACTGGGCCAGTACCGTCAGATGTTTGGACGTTGCTGGCATAAGATATCCCTGAATAGCGTAAAAATGAAAAATCAACACGGATATCACTGTTAATTGCCGCACCAACAGAAATTTGTAATGGAATTACACTGTCTGATTTAAAATCTGATGCACGGAAAGACCCCGGGGCAAAGAAAGAGTTTTCTTCGCCTGCGTAATCTGCGGACATTGACCCACTAATTGCAGTGCTGTATGCGGCAGATAACCCAACATATAAACCACTGTCTGCCAATCTGTCATAATCAGCAGATTGATAATATTGACGCCCCGCATTCGTAGCAGATGAACCAACACGCGGCAAAGAACCTGTTATACGATTTGGGTTTGTCGCGCCAATTGAACGACCGTTAATATTAGATGCAGCCGCCAATTGTTGAGGCGTAATATTTGTACGTCCAACCATCTGTTGCATATTGTATTGCGGTTGTTGGTAATATTGGTTGTTCACAACATAACCTTGCCGTGCCAATTGTTGTGGATTATACACCGGATACGAGGCATCTGCGACAAAAGGCATCGCCGACATAATTCCCGTCAAAGCCACAAGAAACTTGCTTTTTCTCATCTTTTTTCAGACTTCCTTTGGACATATTATATCACAAAATGACCTTTAAAAAAAGCGTTAAAAAACAATTTTTATAAAAAAATTAAAATGCACCCAAAAAATGGGTGCAAATGTCCAATATAAGTTAATTTTTTTGTGATTTATTTTTTTAGAATCTTGCGTTCATGCGAACACCCAATTCCATTTTACAATCTGTTGCATTTTGAGATTGTTTATGTGCATCATCCATTGTGTATTCAAAGAATGTTGAAAATTGAATATCATCAGTCATTTGATAAGACACACTGGTTTTGATTACATATTCATCCCAACCATCATCCATATCTTTGGTCGCTGCCAATAAATTGTTAACAGTGTTTTGTTGAGCTATTGCTAACGCACCTGTTTTTTGTTCTAACTGCGTATGAATGCCTTTTACACCGTTGTCAGAATGTTCAATATATTCAAATCCGGCACCCAAAGACCATTTTGAATTCATTTGATACATTGCGTCAAAACCGGCAACTGTTTCGTGTGTTGATTTCAAATCAACAGAAATTTCGGATGGAAATCCTATCACGGACATACCAAGTGCTGGATCCAGGGCAATTTTGTTATTGTGGTTTCCAAATGTTTGCAAGTATTCGACGTGTGCCGCCAATGTAAATGCATCCCATGTCTTACCAAAACGTGTTCCAACAATTGCACCCCAACGACCGTTTGAATAATTATCAAAATTGAATCCTTTGGCAGTGTATGTTCCTTTCATTGGTGTGATACCTGACAAATATGCGTCACCATACAAATCCAAAACAAATGGATCATCGTCTGTTAAAACACGATACATTAAACCAACACGTCCACGATGCATACCTTTGCGGTCAATTTTACCATCGTGTGTGTAACCAAAATGTCCGTGTACATCTAAACGGTCTGTGATTCCATAACCGATATCGCCAAAGAAACGCCACACAGGAAATTCTGTTTGACCATCAGTGTCTTTTGCTTCTGTGGCACGTGTTTTTTCAACTGTTTTGTACATCGCCGCAGCCGCTGTTTTCAAATAAACTTCGCGGTTTTGTGGCATATAAAGTGGATTTTCCATGTTTGATGCAGCCATCGCACCGCCTGACACAACGCAGGCACCTGCCGCCAACAAACATTTCAAAGATTTTTTCATCTGTTTTCTCCTTTGTTATTTGATGAAATAACCAACCCCCATTATTGGCAAGATTGGTGTTATATCCATACCGCCCATTATTGGCAACAGTATGCTTTGCGATATAACGGGTATATTTTTATATATTTGTATGAATATGTCAAAATATAAATTGTCTTGACAATAAACTTGAAATATGTAACGCGAACACTATAATATATATGCGTGTGGGAAAAATCCCTGCAAAACCAAAGGAGTGCACAATGGTAGATACAGTGAAAAATAATGTGCAAAATTTTGATTTGCAACAGAAACAAATCATGATGATGGGTGGATTGGTGAATCAAAAACAAAATAAATTGTCTCCTGAAACAATCAGACAGATTAAAAAAGATTATATCAAAATGTATTATGGTTTTGTTTCGATAGATTGGGGTATGGGAAAAACATTGGGTGTGTCATGGCAAAAGGCTTTGGAACAAATGGACGGTTATGTCATGTCAAAGTTAAAAATTGAAAATCACCCGATGAACAGTGAATTAGCAAAAGTGCATCGTGAATTTCGTCGTGATATGTCTAAATCTATAATGACAAATCCATATACCGAAGAAAAATTAAACGAACAATACAGAAAATCTTTTTCAGATTATGGAACAAAATGTATCAAAGATGCCAAAAGTTCGTTAGATAATATGTATATGGCACATATGCCGAAACAATCTGAAAAACAACAAATCGCATCGGTAAAGTTTGATTTTGCAAACCAAAAAATGCAACAGATGTTGCAACAAATGTTGATGTATCAAAAAATAAATCAGCATGCGGCATAAATAAAAAAAACGGCCCGTGGGGGCCGTTTTGTTTTAAATGGTATGTTTATATTAAAACATATATTTAACTGCACCACCAAAGATATATGCTGTATCCATTGTGTAATGTGCACGTGTTGGTATAAACATACGTGCATTTGCAGACAATGTCACATTGTGTGTTAATTCAAAATCCAAACCTGCTTTGAATTCTGGGGCAAATGACCATTTCGTTTCGTCATCAAAACCAACTGGGTCAACATGAACAGCCATTGCGCCCAAACCAGCACCCAAAACTAAATCAATACGACTGGTTTTGTCACCACTGATACGGATATAATTGTCATATGTCGCAGAAATGTTGAACATATCTGTGCTGGCAACGCGGACATCTGAATATTTGTCTTCGACATCAGAATATGTAGTTTTTGTTGCACTGATGGTTAAACCACCGTTATAAATTGCATTGTAATTGCCAAAACGGACACCACCTTCGACACCAAATACAAAGAAATCATTTGGTAAATCAATCGCATTCACACCATGTTCGCGATCTTTCATTGAATCTGTATAAGCAACATGTTGTACACCCATTGTTAAACCCGCAAATGGGCGATATTCAAACGCGTTTGCCCCGGCAACAGATACCAATAATGCCGCAGCACTGGTTAACATAATTTTTGTTTTCATAATATTTTCTCCTTTACATTTATTAGACGCCGATATTATACCCCAAAACGAACATATAAACAAGGATTTTATTTTTTTATTTTTTATGATATAATTCATATTACCAAGGGGGTAAAAATGGCAATGATTTACTGTCGCGAATGCGGATACAAACATTCTGACAAAGCAAAGGCATGTCCAAAATGTGGGTATGTGTCAGAAGAAACTTTGATTAAAAAGGCTAATGAATTGGTAAACGGCAAATCTATGTTGGTTTATTTGTTGTTGGCTTGGTTTTTGGGCGTTTTCGGTGCACACAGATTTTATATCGGGAAAAATGGTTCTGGGGTTACAATGTTGTTGATGACGACATTGGGATTTTTCTTGATTGTTCCAGTAATTATAACTGGAATCTGGACATTGGTTGATATTATTATCGGAATATGTAACATCAATACACCACAAAATGTTTTCGTAAAAAAATAAAAAAATCGCCAAATTGGCGATTTTTTATTTCTTTGTTTCTTTTTCATCTGTTTTAAATTGCATATCGTATAACATTTTGTATGCACCACATTCCATTTTTAATAAATCATCATGTGTCCCTGTTTCTACGATTTGACCATCGTTAACGACAACAATTTTGGTTGCGTTACGAATTGTTGATAAACGGTGCGCAATAACAAACACTGTTTTATCATGCATCAGGTTTTCAATAGCCTTTTGCACCACCGCTTCGGATTTATTATCCAATGCAGATGTGGCTTCGTCCAGAACCAATATAGGCGCATTTTTCAAGAATGCACGTGCGATTGCAACGCGTTGTTTTTGTCCCCCAGATAACAATATTCCGCGTTCGCCAATTTGGGTGTCTATGCCGTCTTTTAATGTTTTGACGAATTCATCCAAATAAGCCAATTTTATGGCACGTTTCAATTGTTCTTCGGTTGCATTTTCATCCCCCAACATTATGTTTTCACGAATTGTTCCGTCAAACAAGAAATTGTCTTGGAACACCACAGCAATATTTTGACGCAAAGATTTCAATGTGAAATCACGAATGTCTGTGCCGTCAACAGTTATTGAACCACCGTTAACATCATAAAAACGCGGTAATAAATTCACCAATGTTGTTTTGCCACCACCTGAATTACCAACAATAGCAATTGTTTCGCCCTGGTTCACAGTTAAATTGATATTCTTTAACACTGGAACATCAGGCAAATAATTAAACATAACATCATTGAATTTTATCTGTTTATGTGTTTTCGGCATTTCAATTGCATTTGGTTTGTCTGTAATCTTTGGTTTTGCATCCAACATTTCAAAGCACATTTCAATCGCCCAAAATGACATAATCACAGAACTGTAAGTGTTACCAATTCCCTTCATCGGTTGATACAACAAAATCAAAGCAGTTAAAAACGACACAAAACCACCAGGTGTTAATTGTTTCGTCAAAATCAAATGAGAACCAAACCATAATGCCAACGCAATACCCACAGACAATATAATATGCATAATCGGGGTTAACCAACGTGTGCGTTGAAATACTTTCATTTGTAAACTAAAGTTTTTATTCAAAACATCCATATATCTGTTTTCTTGGTATTTTTCCAAGTTATATGAAATAATTGTTCTGTTTCCGGAATATGTTTCGTTATATTTTGTTGTCAATTTTGACGCAATTGCCATCGCATTGTTTAATACAGGGGAAACACGCTTTTTCAATTGTGCCATTGGCAAAAACGCGAACAACAAAATCGCAGTTGTCACTAATGCTAATTGCCACGAATTTATAAACAAAACAACGGTTAATGATAAACCTGTAAAAAACTTTTGTACGAAAGATTTCAGATTTGATAACAAACCTGCACATGCTGTATCAGCTTGTGAATTAAAACGTATCAGAATTTCCCCTGAATTTTTAGATGTGAAAAATTCTGTTTCAAATGTCAGCATCTTTTTGAACAAATCAGCCTTTAATGCGTTTGTAATTTTACCACCAACCCATGTATTCAGATAATTTAATGTGTATGTCAATCCGCCTTGGACTGCGGTAAATCCAACAATCAGAATAGGAATGTACCAACTGGCCGCCAAGTTTTGTTCAACCATAACCGCGTCAGTATAAGGTTTTATCGCCCATGCAATCAATGCATCCATTGACCCAACAGGAATCGCCAACAACAGCGTTAATACCGCACGAAACCATACTGGTTTAACATATGGCCACATACGTTTATAGTTTTTTACAAACATATTTTCCAATACTTGCCTTTTCATTGCGGCAGATAACTTTATTTTTTCCATTTTGTTTTACCTTTTCAAACCAGACCACAGATTAGCCGATTTTTATCAAAAAGTCAATATTTCTTAACAAAATGGGAATATATGCAAAATGTATATTGTTGTCATTTTATTCTTGATTTTGATGATTTTTTCATCCAAAATATCCCGGCTAAACAATGTGTAAAATTAATAAAATAAAGGAGACACCATGGCTAATAAATGGGTTTATACATTTGGAAATGGTTCCGCCGAAGGTCGCGCAGATATGCGTAATCTGTTGGGGGGCAAGGGTGCTAATTTGGCAGAAATGAATTTGGTTGGTTTGCCTGTGCCGGCTGGGTTTACTGTGACTACAGAAGTTTGCACATATTATTATGAAAATGGTCAAACTTATCCTTCTGATTTGATGGATCAAGTAAAATCTGGTATTGCACATATTGAATCTATTATGGGTAAAAAATTTGCAGACAACGAAAATCCATTGTTGGTGTCGGTTCGTTCTGGGGCACGTGTTTCTATGCCTGGGATGATGGATACTGTGTTGAATTTGGGTTTGAATGATGAAACAGTAAAAGCTTTGGCCCGTGCATCAAATAACGAAAGATTTGCATATGATTCTTATCGTCGTTTCATTATGATGTTCAGTGATGTTGTGTTGGGTGCAGATATTGATTTGTTCGAACACACTTTGGAACGCATGAAAGAAGACAAAGGTTATAAAGTTGATACTGAATTAACAGCCGAAGATTTAAAACAATTGGTTGAAAAATTCAAAGAAATCGGTGTTAAAATTGGTAAAGTTTTCCCACAAGATCCATGGGAACAATTGAAATTGGGTATCGGGGCCGTATTTGGTTCTTGGATGTCCAAAAAGGCAATTACTTATCGTAAATTAAATAATATCCCAGGTGATTGGGGTACTGCTGTGAATGTTCAAGCAATGGTGTTTGGAAATTCTGGTGATGATTCTGCAACTGGTGTATGTTTTTCACGTGACCCAGCAACCGGGGAAAACAGATTTTATGGTGAATATCTGATTAACGCCCAAGGTGAAGACGTGGTGGCTGGTATTCGCACACCACAGCCAATGGCCAAAGATGATTCTGGTCGTTTGTCTTTGGAAGAAGCAATGCCAGAAGTATACAAAGAATTGGTTGATGTCCGCAATAAATTGGAACAACACTATAAAGATATGCAGGATATGGAATTCACCATCGAACACAGAAAATTATGGATGTTGCAATGCCGTAACGGTAAAAGAACCGCAGCAGCAGCAGTCCGTATGGCTGTAGAAATGGTCGAAGAAGGCTTGTTGACCAAAGAAGAAGCTATCTTGCGTGTGGGTGCAGATCAATTGAATCATTTGTTGCATCCAATGTTGGATCCAAAAGCAGAAAAGAAAGTTATTGCAACAGGTTTACCTGCATCCCCAGGTGCCGCAGTAGGTATGGCAGTATTTAATGCCGAAGATGCAGAAAAATGGCATGCCGAAGGCAAAAAAGTTATGCTTATCCGCGTTGAAACATCCCCAGAAGATATTGCAGGTATGAATGCAGCCCAAGGCGTTATTACCGCACGTGGTGGTATGACTTCACACGCAGCGGTGGTTGCACGTGGTATGGGAACACCTTGTGTTTCTGGTTCACCTGATATCAAAATAGATTATGAATCAAAGACAATGAAGACAACATCTGGTGTTGTTATTCACGAAGGTGATTGGGTTTCTATCGATGGTGCCAAAGGACAAATTATCGAAGGTCAAATCCCAACAGTATCTGTAGAAATGACTGGTAATTTTGGAACATTAATGAAATGGGTTGATGAAATCAAAGATTTGGCAGTCAAAGCAAACGCTGAAACACCAAAAGATGCAAAACAGGCACGTGATTTTGGTGCCGAAGGTATCGGTTTGGCACGTACAGAACACATGTTCTTTGATCCATCCCGTATACAAGATATGCGCGAAATGATTTTGGCAGATGATGAAGCGGGCAGACGTGCTGCGCTGGATAAATTATTGCCTTATCAGAAAGCGGATTTTGTTGAATTGTTCAAAATTATGGATGGTCTGCCTGTTACAATTCGTTTGATTGACCCACCATTACATGAATTTTTACCACATACCGAAGCGGACATGATTGAATTGGCCAAACATATTGGTAAAGATTTGGAATTCGTGAAATCACGCAGCGAAGCATTAAAAGAACAAAATCCAATGTTGGGACATCGTGGTTGCCGCCTTGCGATTACATATCCTGAAATTTGCGAAATGCAAACACGCGCGATTTTGTCTGCGGCGATTGAATGCAAAAAAATGGGTGTAAATGTTCATCCTGAAATCGAAGTGCCATTGGTTGGTTCCAAGAAAGAAGTTGATATTGTTAAATCAGTAATCGATGCAACTGCATCTGCATTGTTTGCAGAAACAGGTGATTCAATTGAATATCATGTTGGTTCAATGATTGAATTGCCACGTGCGGCAGTTTTGGCGAATGAAATCGCAGAATCTTGTGAATTCTTTGAATTCGGTACAAACGATTTGACACAAACAACATTGGGTATGTCACGTGATGATACCGGTAAAATCTTGGATGAATACCGTGCACGTGGTGTTTATGTTGCTGATCCATTTGCATCTGTTGACCAATTGGGCGTTGGTTTGTTAATCAAAGACGCGGTCGCAAAAGCACGCGCGACCAAGGGTGAAAATATCCATTTGGGTGTTTGTGGTGAACATGGTGGTGATCCAGAATCTATTGAATTCTTCCATAAATGTGGATTTGATTCTGTATCATGCAGCCCATTCCGTGTGCCAATCGCACGTTTGGCGGCAGCGCAAGCGGCAGTCAAATACCCACGCAAAAAATAATATTTTTGCAAAAAAATTAAACCGCCAGAAATGGCGGTTTTTTATTTTTTTACTTTTTTTAAAGTGTGCATTTTGATATAATATACATCGAAAAAAGAAAGGAAAAAATATGTTCAATCCGCGCAAAGCCGCAGTTTTCTATACACACACACACACAGGTAAGTTTTGCTTAGCATTTTTTTCCATAATTTTCGCATTTATGACACAAACTTTTGCATCTGGGATTTCGGCAACGAACGGTGCGGCAGACCCCGCAACTTGCGATACCGATACATTGGGCAGTGCAACCGGCCCCGTTCAATTACGCGCTGATTTTACACCAGAAGTTATAAACTTGAAATAGTATAATGGTGATACGCGTGTAAATGTTGCAAATACATCCAATACATGTACATATGATACTGCGATATCTTTACCCACCAACCCAACAAAACCGGGATATAAATTTAAGGGGTGGAAAGCCATCCCAGGAACAAGAATTGAATATATCGAAGCAACAGGAACGCAAAAAATAAATACTGGAATATATGCAAATGAAAATACCGCCATAGAAACCAAGTTTATTAATACTTCGTCTCAAGACCGTATTACAACAAAGATGATTATTGCGGATACTGGTGACTTATCTTCTTCATATATGTTAGGTGTAAATGAAGTATCACTTGCCCGGTCAGCAATTGGGGGGTTGCTAATCGTATACCAAGATTATTGGCAAACAAATCAAGAATATACTGTATATATGGATAAAGATACAGGTCAAACGGTTAATGGTGTCACAACACGATGGGCTGGCACATTGACCCCCTTTACATCCAGCAGTCAATTAATGATATTTGGTTCAACAGATGCAGATCGTTATGGTATTGCGAAATTATTTTATTTAAAGATTTGGCAAAATGGCACATTAGTTCGCGATTTTATCCCGATAAAAGACGCAGACAGTGTTCCGTGTATGTATGATTTTGTGACCAAGCAAAAATTTTATAATGCGGGGACCGGGGATTTTATTGCCGGACCTGATTTGTGATAATATTTCCAAAATTATTGTGGGGTTTTATGTGATACCGTTCCTACGGACATATGGATTGTATTGGGGTATAATGTGCATGTCTTAAAGACGCGAACCATTAAGAAAACAAAAGGAGAATAAAATGGGCGCATTTACACATTATGTTTTGAAACCATTGTCTTTGATTGGGGCATTGAACTGGGGGTTGGTCGGATTTTTTAAATTCGATTTGGTTGCCTGGATTTTTGGTCCAATGACAATTTTATCACGCTTGGTTTATGCCATTATCGGTGTTGCGGCGTTGATATGGTTGTTCATGTGGATTTTCGGTGATAAACCAACATGTGAATATGAACACAGAAATCGTAATTAATACTTAAAAATTCTTTGTTTGATAAACACCCCAAAAAGGGGTGTTTTTTTGATGAAATATTTGACGATTCGAATTCTTTTTTATAAAAATGCCAGAAATCAACAAGATAACTAAAAAAATCAATATATTGATTAAAAAATACGATTTTGTGTCCATATTTTGATTTTTTGAATAAATCCGAATCGGTTTTTTTATGCTTTTTTTACAAAAATATATACAAAAAATCCTTTGGGGTGGAAAAGTGACCCGAATCGATGATGTGAAAACCGTCCCAACCCCGCACAAAATATGACTTTTTAAAATGCAAGTGAAAAATGTAAAAAAAAATTTTTTTTTATAGTGAGATTTATTTGTGAATACTGTATATTGTGTCTAACGGGGATCGAGAGACACAATATATAGTATTTTTTGTCAAATTAAGGGGAAAAAGATGGCGAATAACGCGAATGAAATTAAAATCCAGGTTATGTCAACACTGACATGTGCGTTGAATTCTATTAAAAAGCGTTCAGGGGAAATTGTGCCTTTCGATGCTAAAAAGATTTTTGATGCGATTAAAAGTGCTGTGGCGGTGACACGTGAAATATCTGATGCAGATATTGTTAAAATTACCCAAGACGTTTTGAAAAGATTGGAAAAGAAATATACTGATTCTGTGCCAGATGTTGAAAACATCCAAGATGCTGTTGTGCAAACATTGATGGATGCACATGCATATAAAACAGCAGAAGCTTATATTATATATCGTCAAAAACGTGCAGAAACCCGTAATTCATTGGTTGATGCGGTGACTGTGATTGGTGATTATGTATCCGAAGCTGATTGGCGCGTCAAAGAAAATGCAAATATTGGTTATTCAATCGGTGGATTGATTTTGCGTTCTTCTGAACGTATGACTGCTGAATATTGGTTCAGTGTTTATCCAAAAGAAATTGCGGATGCACATAAATCTGCGTCATTTCATATCCATGATTTGGGTTGGTTGACCGGGTATTGTGCAGGTTGGTCTTTGCGTGAATTATTATACGAAGGATTCAATGGCGTTCCAGGTTATTTACAATGTGAACCTGCAAAACATATGGCTACTGCGGTTTCTCATATGGTGAATTTCTTGGGAACTTTGCAAAATGAATTTGCTGGGGCTCAAGCGTTTTCATCGGTTGATACATATTTGGCACCATATGTTCGTTTGGATAAATTATCTTATGCTGATGTTAAAAATGCAATGCAGACATTGGTATTTAATTGTTCTGTGCCATGTCGTTGGGGAACACAAACACCATTTATAAACTTTACTTTCGATTGGACTTGCCCAAAAGATTTGCGTGAACAACGTCCATTTGTTGGCAAAAAAATGGTAGATTTCACATATGGTGATTTGCAACCTGAAATGGATATGATTAACAAGGCATTTATCGAAGTTATGACCGAAGGTGATGCATTGGGACGTCCATTTACTTTCCCAATTCCAACATATAATATCACAGACGATTTCCCATGGGATCATCCAAATGTTAAACCTTTGTTTGCGTTGGCGGCAAAGTATGGGATTCCAAATTTCCAAAACTTTTTGAATTCTGATTTGAATCCAACAGATGTTCGTTCTATGTGTTGCAGATTGCGTTTGGATGTGCGCGAATTGTTGAAACGTGGCGGCGGGTTGTTTGGTTCTGCTGAAAAGACCGGATCCATTGGCGTTGTGACAATTAATTTGGCACGTTTGGGTTATAAACACAAAGGTGACCGTGAAGGTTTGTTACGCGAATTGAAATATTTATTAGATTTGGCACGTGATTCTTTGGAAATCAAACGTAAAATTATTTCCAAGAATTTGGAACGTGGATTGTATCCATTTACTAAACGTTATCTGGGTAATTGGAATCATCATTTTTCAACCATTGGTGTAAATGGTGCAAATGAAATGGTGATGAATTTCACAAATGGTTCTGATAACATCGCGACAGTATTTGGTAAAAACTTGGTATTGGAAGTGATGGATTTCATCAGAACTAATTTGGCTGATTACCAAGAAAAGACAGGTAACTTGTATAATTTGGAAGCAACCCCAGCCGAAGGATGTGCATATCGTTTTGCAAAAACAGATAAAAAAGAATTCCCAGATATATTGACTGCGGGAACAGAAGATGCGCCTTATTACACCAATTCAACGCAATTACCAGTGTATTTCACAGATGACCCATTTGTCGCATTGGAACACCAAGAAGAATTGCAACGCAAATATACCGGTGGAACAATGTTACATTTGTACATGGGTGAACCTGTATCCAGTGGTGAAGCTGCGGAAAAGATTGTTCGGACTATCTTTGAAAATTACAAAGTGCCATATATGACATTGACACCAACATTTTCAATCTGTCCAAAACATGGCTATTTACCGGGACGTCATGATTTCTGTCCGAAATGCGATGCAGAAATCGTTGCAAACAACAATGATTGTAAATGCAAATGTGACGATCACGAATAAAAATAAAAAAACAAACAAACAAGAGAAAGGAGAAAAACATGAACCCACAAACACAAAGAACACCATGCGAAACATTTTCACGTTCAATGGGATATATCAGACCAGTAAGAAACTTTAATATTGGTAAATATGCAGAATTCTGCGAAAGAAAAACATTCACAGAAGCAAATTCTTTGACAGCAGGCGCACGTCATGTTGAATTGATGAAAAAGGCTGCATAAGGGTTCATATATTATGAAACAGATACAAATCGGCGGACTGGTTTCCTTTACAACTATTGATTACCCGGGGAAATTGGCCGCCGTATTGTTTTTAAAGGGATGCCCATTAAATTGTGCGTATTGTTCTAATTCGCATCTTATTGCTGTGGAAGAAGGCGAATATGACCCTGACAAAGTTTTTGATTGGTTGCATGCACGCATTGGAAAATTAGAAGGCGTTGTTTTTTCAGGTGGTGAAGCTTTGATGCAGGCTGATGCCACAATTGAATATATGAAACGCGTCAAAGAATTGGGGTTTGCGATTGGGTTACATACCAATGGTTTTTACCCAGATTTATTAAAAAAAGTTGATAATATTGTTGATTGGATTGGTTTGGATTTCAAAACAACCAAACAACATTACAAAGATTTAACAGGCATAGATGTTGCGTATGATCGAATGATTGAATCTTTGAAATATTGGATTACAACAGGGCACGGTTTAGAAGTGCGCACAACATGTGATCCAAGATTTGTCAGCAAAGATGATTTATTGGAAATCGCACAAATTGCATCAAAAATGGGCGTAAAAAATTTCGCAGTGCAAAAATATACACCGTATCATGAAGATGAAGCCAAACTTACAACTGCTGCACAACGTGAACAATTTTTTAATGATAATGAATTGAAAAAACAGATAGAATCTTTGTTTGATTCTGTGGTTTGGCGAAACAGTTAAAATTTTAATGTTATTAGGTTCGATTCCGAGAACCACAAACATAAATAAAAAAACACCCAAACGGGTGTTTTTTTAGTGATTATGTTGATACACTCAATTTTTTTAATTTCACCCGCTTTGCGTGTTCAATAACAAAAATTGGTGTGCTCTGGTCGGATTGTATATTCCCACTCACGTTGTTCGTGGGCCCCTTTCACTTCGCTTCGCTGCGTTCCGAACCTTCGGTTCGATTCCGAGAACCACAAACATAAATAAAAAAACACCCAAACGGGCGTTTTTTTATTTCTGGTGGCTCTGGTCGGAATCGAACCGACACTCCTTTCGGAACTTGATTTTGAGTCAAGCGCGTCTACCAGTTCCACCACAGAGCCAGAAGGTTTTACAACCGCGATTATTTTTTCTTGGCAGCTGCCTTTTTAGATTCAACCTTTTTCACCAAACGTGCACTGCGTGTTGGTTTATGAACCGGTTTTTTCGCAGGTGCCGCTGGTTTCCCGTTTTTCTTTTCAATGGCTTTTTTAATTGCAGCCATATCTGGTGTCAAACGGGACACAGGTTTCGCCATTACATAGGCGTCCAATCCACCGTGTTTTGTTAATGTACGCAAACCTGCTGTAGAAATACGCAGATTAAAATCGCGTCCCAAAATATCACTGTGGAATGTTAATTTTTGTAAGTTTGGCAAGAATGTGCGTTTCGTGTGACGCATAGAATGCGACACATTCATTCCAACCATTGTTTTTTTTCCAGTTACTTTACATACACGTGGCATATTTAAATCCTTTAATTACTGGGCAATAATTTATACTATTATTTGTCAAAAGTCAAGTAATGTTTTTATTTTTTATATTATTTTGTTGTGTGGGCCGGTGATAATAAATCATTTACAACCTTTACTGGGGTGAAAGTTGTGCCAGGAACTGCCACAAAAACAGTGTTCCAATCTGCCATTGCACCGTTCCATAAGCCGGGCCTTTCCATTGCACGCAATGGTTTGCCGTTTTGCGATTTTTCGGAAATAAATCCGGCAGATTTATCGACATATTGCGTTAAATTGAATTTATTACCATTAACATCACGCACGCCACATACTAAATCCACTGGGTTAAAGTATTCTGATTTGTTCATAATATCTTTTGATTCTGGGGCAATTTGACTGGATTCTACGATTTGTAAACTGATTTTACCGTTCGTTCCACGAACCCAAAATGGGCCACCACCAGGTGCACCGGTATTTTTTACCATACCACAAACACGAATTGGTCGGTTTAATATTTGTCTGTATTCTGTGATTGATAATGTGTTCTGTGTTTTTATACCCAATTCATTGTTGATAAATTCGTGTATTTTTTGCAAATCAGGTGTTCCATTATCAATATCATGAATAAATTGGAATATTTGTTGTTGAATTGAAATCAAAACAAAAGCTAATATTTTTTTGTATTTAATTGTGTCACCACGCAATTCGTCGGTTGTTATATTGTCTATATTTTTGATAAAGATAATATCTGCATCTATGTCGTTTAAGTTTTCAATCAATGCACCATGCCCAGCAGGTCTGAAAAGCAACGAACCATCAGTATTTCTGAACAGGGTATTATCTGGATTAACCGCGATTGTGTCTGTGGATGATTTTTGTTCGGACATTTCAATATTGTATTTCAGATTATATTTTTTTTCATATTCTGGAATTAAAATATCTAATAATTTTTGGAAAGCTTTTCTGTGTTCGCCTGATACAGTAAAATGTATGTTTACATTATCATTAGATGTGGCATATTGTGTGCCTTCGATTAAATGTTCTGCAACAGGTGTTTTTGCATCATCATTGTATTTATGGAATAAAATTAAACCCTTTGGTGTGTTTCCATAATTTAATCCAGAATCTGTTAATGTATTTTTTACAATATCATTTGCATTAAAATCGTTTGGTAAATATTTTTTTAATTCGTCCCAAAAGGCAAACTTTTCAATATTCTTAACAAATGTTTCGGTGGCATTATTCATAACACCAGTGTTTAAAAATTCAAACAAATCTTTGAACATACGGGTTGCCGCCCCAGATGCAGGAACAAACTTTACAATTTTATGTGTTTTTGCATAATCATCATATTCGCGTGCCATATCGTTGTATTTATCATCATCAACAATCATAATACCGTCATTGGCAACGGCCGGTTTTACGATATCTGAGAAAGGAAAACCAGTTTTAAAATTGTTTAATTGTTGATTTATTTCATCAACTGTTAACCCATGGGATTTTATTTGTTGTAAATCATTATCTGAAAAATTCATAAATACTTCCTTTGTTTCGCATTTTCAGTATAACAAAAATATATAGCAGTCAAAATATTTTTTATGTTGGGTTTATTGTCCGATGGCTTGAAAATTTAAAATATGCGACTATATAAACAGCATAAGAAAAACAAGAGGTAATTCGATGAATCCAGATGAAGTTCAAGAAACGCCACAACAGGCGATTGAAAAATACACTACCGATTTTACTAAATTGGCAGCGGATGGAAAATTAGACCCAGTTATTGGACGTGAAGACGAAGTGCGCAGAACTATTCAGGTTTTGTCCCGTCGAACAAAAAATAATCCTGTGTTGATTGGAAATCCAGGTGTTGGTAAAACCGCAATTGTCGAAGGTTTGGCACAAAGAATTGTATCGGGTGATATGCCTGAAAATTTATTGAATAAAAAATTGTTGTCGTTGGATATGGGCGCATTGATGGCGGGTGCGATGTTCCGCGGCCAATTCGAAGGACGCTTAAAGGCTATATTGAAAGCAGTCAAAGAATCTAATGGTGAAATTATTTTATTTATTGATGAATTGCATACTATGGTTGGTGCCGGCAAAGGCGAAGGTTCTATGGATGCAGGTAATTTATTAAAACCAATGTTGGCACGTGGTGAATTGCATTGTGTGGGCGCAACCACATTGGATGAATACCGTCAATATATCGAAAAAGATCCAGCATTGGCGCGTCGTTTTCAACCGGTGTATGTTGATGAACCAACTGTTGATGATACTATTTCAATTTTGCGTGGATTAAAAGATAAATACGAAGGACACCATGGTGTGCGTATTTCTGATTCTGCGTTGGTTGCAGCGGTAAAATTATCTAACCGTTATATTACAGACAGGTTTTTGCCAGACAAAGCAATTGATTTGATAGATGAAGCTGCAGCGCGTGTTCGTATTGAAATTGCATCTAAACCTGAAAAATTGGATGAATTAGACAGACATTTAATGCAATTAAAAATTGAACAACAAGCATTAAAAAAAGAAAAAGACGCTGAATCTAAAAAACGTTTGGAAGATTTGGAAAAATTGATTGCAAAAATGCAAATTGAATCTGATGAAATGACAGCAAAATGGCACGATGAACAGAAAAAAATGAAAGGATTGTCTGATACCATGGCTGCGCTGGATTCCGCACGTGCAGAAGTTGCAATCGCAATGCGTAATGGTGATTATGAAAAAGCGTCCGCCCTGCAATACGGCAAAATTCCAGAATTAGAAGAAGAAATCAAAAAACAAAACACTGAATCCAAAGAATATAAAACTGTATTGCCAGAACATATCGCAGCGGTGGTATCTAAATGGACAGGTGTCCCGGCAGACAGATTAAGTGTCGAAGAACAATCTAAATTATTAAATATCGAAGATGAATTGCGTAAACGTGTTGTCGGTCAAGACCATGCGTTGTCTGTGGTTGCGCGTGCAATTCGTCGTTCGCGTGCAGGATTGTCTGACCCACGCAGACCATCGGGTTCGTTTATGTTTTTAGGGCCAACGGGGGTAGGTAAAACAGAAGTCGCAAAGGCTTTGGCAGAATACCTGTTTAATGATGATACTGCAATGACACGTATCGATATGTCTGAATATATGGAACCACATTCTGTGGCACGTTTGATTGGTGCACCTCCGGGATACGTTGGATATGAACAGGGTGGCGAATTAACAGAATCTGTGCGTCGCAGACCGTATCAGGTGTTGTTATTTGATGAAATTGAAAAAGCAAATCCTGATGTGTTTAATGTCTTTTTACAGATATTGGACGACGGCAGATTAACAGACGGACAAGGACGCGTAGTTAATTTCACAAACACCATAATCATAATGACCAGCAATTTGCCGGATATGGATGCGGTTAAAAAGCAATTCAGACCTGAATTTATAAATCGAATTGATGAAATCGTATTCTTTGATGCGCTGGGCAAAGATGTAATGGCGGATATCGTTAAAATCCAATTACGAATTTTGGAAAAACGATTGATGGATCGTCAAATATCTTTGCATGTGACAGACAAAGCAATTAAATGGTTGGGTGATAATGGTTACGATGCAGTATTTGGTGCACGTCCATTGAAAAGACTTATCACGAATGCTGTCGAAGATAAAATCGCAGACCTGATTTTGTCTGGTGCGATTGGTGAAGGTTCAACCGTCAACGTGGATGTCCACGGCAAAGAATTGTTGATACAATAATAAAAACGGGGTTTTTACCCCGTTTTTTTACAACCCAAAGGGCTGTGTCATCGTGAGCATCACACAACTGATACTAAGCCATAGGCGTGTATCATTGTGTGTGCGTGACGATCCAGGTTGATTATGTGTCGGCTTTGCCGACTGCTTTATTACCTGGATTGCCACGAATTCGCAACAACAACAGTAAACTTAGTTGTTGATTGCGTATTCTCGCAATGACAATACTCTGGAATTCATGAAACCAAAAAATAAATTTTTCACTTTTTTTAATATGTGAAATTTGATATAATATATATCGAAAAAGGAAAGGAAAAAATATGTTCAATCCGCTGAAACCCGCAGAAACCTACACACACACACACACACACACACAGGTAAGTTTTGCTTAGCATTTTTTTCCGCAATTTTTATATTTATGAACGCGGTTTTTGCATCGGGAATCCCGGCGACGAATGGTGTTGCACAACCATCAACTTGTGATACCGATACATTGGGCAGTGCAACCGGGCCCGTTCAATTACGTGCCGATTTTACCCCAGAAGTTATAAACTTGAAATGGTATAATGGTAATGAACGCATAAATGTACCCAGTGCATCAAACACTTGTACATACGATACTGCAATATCTTTACCGTCTAATCCCACAAAAACAGGATATACATTTAAAGGCTGGAAAGTAAGGCCTGAATACGATTTTTCGACATTTGATACAACGATTAACGGCGCCCATAGATATGGACGTGGAGTAGATACATCAAACGATACTGATACGTGTTATTACGATGGGAATTTGGTTACATGTAATACAGATTTTTCAGACCTGGGACGATACCAATGGAAAACACCGTTTAG
>Ga0247609_10001539_pt1 | contig 27090 bp, 31 predicted proteins | sample 172DNAGHGlowgp2_FD_193487 | JGI IMG/M metagenome (GOLD analysis project Ga0247609, IMG submission 193487) | Sheep rumen microbial communities from Palmerston North, Manawatu-Wanganui, New Zealand - 1728 DNA GHGlow gp2 | ecosystem: Host-associated > Mammals > Digestive system > Stomach > Rumen ...
TATTGTAAATAGTTCATTAAATGATGATGGAAAAATAAAACAATAAAAAAGGTCCCTATTTTAGGGGCCTTTTTTTTTAAGGTAATTATATACATGATGGCACAAGCACTTATTATTCAATGACAATTTTAAGTTGGCTTTCTTTCCATCCATAATATGGATTATCTTCTAAATGATAATCAATCCAACATTCAGGAATATGGTTTTTATCATACTTAGTTTCAGATACAAGAATTTTAGGACATTGTATTGCGTGTTTCCATTCTTGTCTTGCTCTTTCTATTCGTATGTCCTGCTGCCATTGTTCCAAATAGCAATCACCTATACCATTATCAATTAAAGTTCCTACTTTTGGTATTTTGACTATGTGTTTTTTTAATTTCATACTTCTCCAAATTTTTCGTTATTTTTAGTGCCATCAGGTATATAGTTCCCTTTTTTAATTTAATGTGCCATATGACGCATATAGTTCGCCTTTTTATTCGTCATTACTGTCTAAGAAATCATCCATTTGATATTTAATGTCTTTTTCATCCGGCCAATCGTTAATATAACCGTTTTCGTCAATTGTCAAAGCAATATAATCACCATATCCTGTATCATCTATTGCAAGTAGGTCAGGGACATAATCTTCTATTTCGTAAACGACATTCATGTTATTGTCATATGCGGTATAGATACCATCATCGCATACTTTATAAAAGACCTTTGCTGTTATGCCTTTAGTCCAATTAAGAATTTGTCCAGTCTTAATATCTATTAATATATTCCATCTACCATCTTTATCAATACATGGTATTCTTGGATTATCTTCATCGTCATCTTCACCATTTACTTCTGTATCCTCCCAATACCTAACCCCGGCGTTACAGCGTAAATATCTAACACCTCTGTAATTCCACAAATCTGATTTCATATCTGAAATTGAATCATAAACCGCCCAATCTTCAGACATCATATCAGTTTGGCTTGCCAACCAACCCGTCAAAACTTTATTGTCAGCCGTTTTCATACGTATGGACCCAAGACACTCCACTTCACCACCATTAGCGTCTGCAATTGCCTTTAAATGCGGTTCTTTGCACCATTCTGCTTTAATTGTTGCAGGTGGCATGTACCATAGATACATATTTTTACCATTCCATCCTTTTCTTGTTACAAATTTGCCATTTTTCATGGCTTCAATTGCTTCTCCGAAATTCATATTTATGTTCGTTTTTTTAACTGTTTATTTCACTGCTGATAATAATGTTAGCAAGCGTATTCTGTTACTTAGAATGCATTCGGTCTTAAAATGTTTGTTATAGCCAACAGCATATTTTGAGCCATGCTCAATATCACACTCGATAACAGAAAATGCTTTAAGGCCGTTGTTCTCGTGGGCCAATTGAGCTGCAACTTTTTCAGCGTCTTCTTCATTCACGAAACTAATAAATCCTCCACTACAAACAGCATCACCATTGGAATCCTTGTTTGTTTTAAGTCTTTTTAAACTATGGTGCAATCTATAAAAACTAAAATTTTTATGTCTGAACGGATAGACATACTTAAATTTTCCAAAAAGGTTAACATGTTGTTCCAAAACAATATATGTTCTTATATGACCAACGGCGCATTCATATGTTTGAGTTTTAACTAATATTTCTTCTACCATTTCTTTTGTCATTTTTAATTTTTATAATTTGAGCCTCTAACTAAAAAACCGCTTAAGACGCTTAAACCCAATGCTTGAAGCCATGTAATCTTAGTTAAACCGAAAATTATTGGCATAAGCCAATTCCATAACCACATTATAGGCAATGAAAAAATTAACGCTAAAACGGCAATTGTTACAATTGTGCACAAAATGTAAATTATAAAATCTCCCATAATTAAAATTTTTATTATTTATTGAACCAAAGAACATGTGTAAAATCAGTCCTAACCATATCATATGCAAAATCAGATGGCTTAACTATGATATTACTTTTTGCTGTTTCAGTTGCATAATATCCAATACCATCTTCATCAGTAAATACTTGGTGAACTTCATCACATAGTTCCTTAAACTTATTTATTTCATATAAAGTCCCTGACCACTCTTTTCCATATGTTAGAATCGGGTCCTCTTTCATTCTCAAGAATTTATCAACAGCAAACAATCTGTCTTTAACATCGTGTGCCTTATTACAAAATTCAGCAAACGACAGATTGTCTTTTAGGCATTCTGTTTCTATTTGAGAATATTTTTCATCAAGTCTATTTCTCTCAGAAATCAATTCATTATAGCTTTTTTCTTTATAAACAGTATAATCAAACATATTTTAAGACTTTTTCTTTAATATACAAAATAAAATATTGAAAAACAAATATTAAATACATAATTTTTTTTCCATTAAAAAGCACAATTATTAATGAATATATACAAAATTTTTATTTTTTTCAAAATTAACCACTAAACAACGACACGTTTTTACATTTTTATCTATTTATAAGAAAATAGAAAAAATGCCAGCAAAATTAACAAAAGAAAAATTTATAGAAAAAGCAAGAAAAATACACGGCGATAAATATGATTATTCAAAAGTGGAATATGTAAATAATAGAACAAAAGTTGAGATTATATGTCCAATTCATGGTAGTTTTTACATTACACCAGATAGCCATTTAATGTCTCGTGAATGTAAATTATGTGGAACTATTAGGGCAAAAATGAAAAACAGAATGAAACAAGACGTATTTATAGAAAAAGCAACCATTGTACACAACGAAAAATACGATTACTCTGAAGTAAAATACGAAAATACAGATACAAAAGTTAAAATAATATGCCCAGAACACGGAGAATTTTGGCAAACACCACACCACCATTTGCACGGAATAGGTTGCCCAAAGTGTGGTGCAAATAATATTTCTGAAAATAAACTATTTACAATATTAAAAGAAATTTTTAAAGATGCAGTGCAACAATATTCTCCTTCATTTTTAAAAGAAAACGGGCATAAACAATTTATTGACATTTTTATACCATCAAAAAATGTTGGAATTGAATACCAAGGAAGGCAACATTTTACTGCCATAAGTAAATTTGGAGGGGAAAAAGAATTTGAACTAACAAAACAAAGAGACGAAAAAAAATATTTGAAATCAAAGGAAAACGGTATTAGAATTTTATATTTTTCATATGAAAGAGATTTACCAGAAACTTATATTGACGAAATTTTTAAAAACGAAAATAAACTAATAAAAAAAATAAATGAATTATGATAATAGATTATGATTATCTTGCAACAGAATATTCTAAATGCTACAAAGACAAAAGTCGTATTTACATGATTCAACATTTTTTAAAAACATTTGATAATACAGTAAAAAAAGATGTGCCATTTAAACTGTTTCCAAAACAGCAATTTCTATGTCAAAATTTTGCCGCATCAAAAAATGTTGTTACTAGTAAATATCGTCAAGCAGGAATTACAACAACAGCAGGGGCTTACATTGCTTGCGAAATGATATTGGCTGACAAAGATTCACCGCAAACTGTTTTGGCAATAGGTAATACGTTGGACCTTGCACAACAAATGTTGTTTAAAATTAGGGATTTTTTACTTCAATTTCCATTGTGGATGTGGGGTGATGAATTTATGGATTTGGGATATGACCCAATGTCGCCACCTCCAAACAAAAATGTAATTTTTGATGTTTGTAACTCAAAAGAATTAAAATTAAAAAATGGATGTAGAGTAGTTGCACGTTCATCAGGCCCTGATGCATCAAGAGGTGTCGGTAAACAACACTGCCGACTTGCAGCGTAAGTTGCAACGATGAAATCCCGTAAAATCGGTGAAACCTAAGTCAAAAACGATATGGCAATACCGAGGTAAGTTAGTGGATTGCGAAAGGCCACTAAACACCGTAGAGCGTAGAAAGTGAATAAATATAATCTTTCCAAGAGTGCGGGACCCCAAAATGGGTGAAAATGTACGCCAAACTTATGAGAAATCATAAGAGTACGATGATAAAAAACTTCGTAATTAATTAAATAACAGGGTGTTAACTGGCTTATCTTCGATGAGGCGGCATTCATTGAAAACGGAAAAGATGTTTATGCGTCTGCACTTCCAACAGTTTCAACTGGCGGAAAAATAATACTTATATCTACCCCAAACGGTAAAGATATGTTGTATTATGAAACATGTAGAAGAGCAAAATTAAAAGGAACCGATGATTGGAACAATTTTGAATTGGTTGAAATGAAGTGGTATCAAGACCCTCGTTACAACAAATTTTTGGAATGGACCAAAAAAGACCCAGACACTGGTGAGGTGATAATTAAAAAAGAGCCAACTTTGGATAAAAACGGAAACATTAAGTACGATGAAGAGCATTGGGAACAAATGGTCAATGATGGATGGTCACCACGTTCACCTTGGTACATTAAAATGTGTCAACAATTCAACAACGATTCACAAAAGATTGCACAAGAGTTGGATGTTTCGTTCTTGGGGTCAGCATCAAACGTTGTTGAGCCTGAATTCATTGAAATGCAGGAAAAACTAAATGTTAGGGACCCATTATACGTTGACCCTATGGTAGAGGAAACTTGGATATGGAAAGAGCCAATTCAGGGTCACAGATATATTATGGGAATAGACAATTCAAGAGGTGATGCAGCAGATAGAACCGCAATAGAAATACTTGATATTGACGGAATTGACGATGATGGAACACCTTGCCTTGAACAAGTTCTAGAATACCATGGAAAAATGACGGGTGATAATGTTGGTGAACTTGCATATAAATATGGAAAAATGTATGGAGATGCTTTTTGTGTTGTTGAATGTATTGGCGGAGTAGGTGACGCAACTGTGTTAATGCTTCTTAGACTAAATTATCCTAATTTATACTATGATGACGCGGATTTGAATAAATATACAATGCAAAGAGATGCTTCATCGCTAAAACCAACAGAAGATGGTAAGTTACCTGGATTTCATAGTAATGCAGTTAGATTCCAAATGCTAACGGCATTTGCAAATATGGTTAAAACAAACCAAATTAAAATTAGGTCAAAACGTGTAATTGCAGAGTTGGATACATGGATTTACAAGGGGCCAACAGCAAAGATAGACCACCAAGACGGATGTCACGATGATACACTTACTTGTTTGTCAATGACAACTTTTGTACTGAATTTCTCTATGAAAAAATTCATAGCAGCAAAAGAAAAAGACAAAGCCATATTAAAAGCATGGACAGCAAGCGCAACGCTTACAGCGTCAACTCCATCGCATAACATTAAGGTTACAAGTGAAATAACAGTAGAGCCAAAAAAGAATTATCAAATGCCGTTCTATACAAATAAAGACCTTAAAAACGATAAATTTAGCCCATATAGATGGCTTATTGTGTAAAAAAATAATTTTTATGAATGATGATGAAATAAAGAAAATAATAAAAGAAGAGCTTGGAGTTTCAAATGAAGTCATAAACATATCGAAAGATATTTTGAAGATGTGTATTGAACGAATAAAAGACGCAAAAGTTGTTGAAAAAAACGATATTCTGATAAAAAAGTCGTTTAATTTTAATTATAAGATAAATGACAGTAACATATCAATAACCGTATATCATAGAAATTTCTTGAATAATGATTTGTTTATGTTGGATGGTAATGAATACATAACAAACGGTGCGTCAATTTTATTGGCAAAAAATCGCTCAATGTGCATATTAAACATTTTTTCAGTTTGTGGAACATTGCAAACCGAAAAGGCAATGGAGACAATACAGCATGAAGTTGAGCATATTTACCAAACGATTATGATGGGTAAAAATTTTGGAGGCGAAATAATGTATGCGAAGATTAAGACTGATTTGGAAAGCGATGATAATGACGAAAACAAAATAGGGAACATGATGTATCTTTCATTAAAGTCAGAGCAAGAAGGGTTTGCAAATGGCCTATATGCCTACATGATGGATAAGCCATTACCATATTCAGATGATTTGCTTATTGAAAGTGAAACATGGAAAAAATTCCAATTATTAAAGCAACTTGTTTATGAACTTGAAACTAATGAAAGCCTTAAAAAAAAGTTTAGTGTTTATTTTGAAAATTTTGGAGTCACAATAAACGATTTGAAGCAATCAATAAAGAATTTTTCTTCAAGAATAGGAAAAGTGATAATTAAAGTGAAAAACGATAAAATAAAACAAGGATGGAGATTTTGAAATAAGACAAAACAAACTATTTATAGTAAAGTAATTATTAAAATGATTAAAATAACAAAAGATATTGATGAATTGTTCAAATTAGTTCGTTCAGCTTTAGGGTCCCCTGTGAGAAGTGTTGAACTCACTAATGAACAATTATGTGATTTATTGGAAATGGCAATACAAGATTATTCATCGGCAGTTCAAAATGAAATCATATTGAATAATTGGATGGGTTTTTACGGAAAAAATGTAACAAACGCAAAAGATTTGATGTATGGATTCATGATGAGAAATCTTGACCTAACAAAACAGTATTCATATTGGTTCTCAAAGCAGGTAGGGCTTCAACAGGAAGGGAATTGGGAACTTAAAAAAGATTTCATTACGATTGAAGCAGGAAAACAGGTTTATGTAATACCTTCAGGAAGAACAATTAACAAGGTTATGTACGTGAATCCGCCTATGACAGATACGGCATTATTTGCGAACTATATGGGCGGAGGAGTTGGCTTTATGCCAGGACTTGGACAAGTTGGCGCAGGATATGGATATGGCGGTGGGCTTGGCGGATTTTATACCACACAGGCAATGGATGTTGCTTATATGGCAGCTGATTTGAATTTCAAGAGTAGGTTATTTAGGGGCGACCTTACATATAAAGTAACAGCAGGCCCTGATGGTACGCATTTATTGCATTTAATGTCAACACCTGGAAGTAAATTGTCATTTGGTTTCGCAGGAGCAGGTGTAAATGGCGGAATTGGACTTATCGGATGTGAGGTTTGGTACACATATTACGATACTTCAAATGGCGATGAAGACGAATGTATGCTATACCACGCAGATGACGTTATTCTAAGTCCTGAACAAGTTCCTATGGAAAATATGCAATATCAATTTTTGAACGACCCAGCAAAAGTTGTTGTGCGTCAATTATTAATTGCAAAGGCAAAACAAACATTAGGACTTGTAAGAGGTAAATTCTCAGGAAAAGTTAATATTCCACAGGCAGAGATGACGATGGACTACCAAATGTTGAATCAACAAGGTAAAGAAGAGTATGATGCCGCAATGGAAGCATTAATGAAACGTCTTGAAAGAATGAGGCCCGTTAATATGATGAAAGAACAAGCCGAATTAATGGAAAATAATGTTAAATTACAACAATATACGCCATTGGGAATATATGTAATCTAAAAAAATCGAATTATAATGAAAGTTATAAGTTTAGACGAAAACAAAATAAGGAAAATAGTGTCTGAAACGTTAAAAAGGGCATTGAAAAGACAATTGAGCGAAAGCAATTTTTACGATACGGAAGATTACAATTTTGAAGATTTTGTTGGCGATTATAACGATGCAATATTATCTAAATATTCTGACGATGGATTGCATGAAGTATTTGCTTCTTTGTAATCAGAATGGTATCAGCATATTGAAGATAAAGAACGTTTTGGAGAAACGGCTGATGATGAATATTTTTCTGGTTTTAAGAACTTCAAGGATTTTTGCCAAGATTTTATTAATGGCGTTGTATTTGAACAATAATTATAGTTCCAAAATTATATTCTATCGAATTTAATTTAAATAAAAGTACATGAAATTACATTATATCGAATTTAAAATGAAAGCGGTCATTTGACCGCTTTTTTTGTTAAAAAATCCACCACTCGGCATTTCCGTCATTATCAATGAAACGATAATTCCCATAATAAATCATATTGTCCGTTTCGGATTTTTTTTCCTTGTTTTTACGAAGCCTGACCCTATCCAATATCGAATCCCTTATAAAATTTCCATAATCACCACTAATGTATTTAAATCCGCTCACAATTTCACTTCTATATCTAACATTATCTATTGTAGTTTCCCAATATCCGCTCCATATACCCCAAAACCTAAGACGAGACATTGCTTCACTGCGGTATTTATTCAAAACAGTGAAATTAAGTGGCTTGTTTTTCTTTTTTCTTCTAAACAGTTTCATAATTCAATTCTAATTTATTGAGCAAGTTACAACCCATTCGCCATAATTTGGTGGCATTGGATAAGTTCTTGTTGGTTTAAAAATGTTTGGCTCTAATTGGTCATAATAAGGAACTGTTTTCTGTTGCCTATTGTTTAAGTCTGTAAAATCTTTCATTGCAAGCATTTCTGCAAGCGTTCTTTTATCACATTGCATGTATCTTTCTACTTTTTCTTCAAATGTTTCCATAATTAATATTTATATATAAATATATAAAAAAAACTATTTAAAGTCAAAAACTATTTATAATTAAGACAATTATTTATGGAAACTAATGAAAAATATAAAATAGGAATTGAAGACATAAAAAAAATGGTTTCTGAGTGCGTCAGGATTATATCTGAGGGCATGACTAAAATAACATACCATTTTTGTTCGTTGAATTCGTGCATTAACATATTAAAATCAGATTCGTTCCATTTGACATTATCATCAAACAAAGCGGACGCATATGACAAAAAAAGACTTTTTTACTTGTCAACGCAAAGAAGCAGAAGCAAGAGTATTTCGTATGCAAGTAAATTTGGCAGTTGTGTCAGGATTCAATTGGATGGTGATTTATTAAGCAACAATTATAAGGGAAATCCAATTGATTATTGGCAATATAAGCAAAAATATTATAATCCGGAATATGATTATATATACGGGAAAGGATTAACAAAGTCAAGGAAAGAGCATCGTGATTTTGAGATGGAGGATAGGGTTTTCTCGTACAATCCGACAATTGATAACGCTTCAAGATACATAAAAAGAATTGATGTGTTTCTTGATTTGTCAAGAAAAGACATGGCTGAAATGGAAAGGGATAGGGCTAAAACAATATTTATGCTATGTAGGAGATATCAGATAGGATGTTCAATATATTCTGATTTGGAAGCATTCAATTCAATGTCAGAAAACAACATAAATGCAGATATTGAAAATGAATATAATAATGGCTCTAATCCTTATGTTGACACGTCATACACAAATTCAGAAAGATATAAAGTATCTAAAGACTTAATGAAGGAAAATACATATGTCAGCATATTGGAACATTTATTCAATATTTTGACAAAGGGGAAAATGTATGAAAAAAATAACGAATCGTTTGAGATAATAGCAAACACATTGAAACATTTTGGGCTTGAGAAATATAAAAACAGTTTAATTAAAAAAATAAGAAAGTCGTATGGGATAAGTTTCAAGGAAAGTTGTGAACTTTTGTCTTCAACGTCTAATGCTCCAATCAGGAAGTTGAACTCGGAAGAGTTTCCAAATGATGACGATTCAAATAGGATAATGAGACTTGGGGCATATGTATTGAAAAAATACAATGTTTCTAATTTTGATGATTTAAAGAATGTTTACTTATAATCAGATATTTTTATATTAATTAATAATTAAGCATATACATATGGCAAATAGCAATCAAACTATATTTCAAAAATTAACTGATGTATTTAGGGGCTCAAACAGCAATTCTGTTCCACAATCCGTTCAAACATCAAGAAATTTTGCTGATAGAAATGAAGTTCTTTTTAGCACCAATGACAGGGCTGAATACGAAAAAAAACTTGAAACATTCAAGCAGCAAAAATATTTAGCATATCAATGGAAAAAAGCAGGTGCTGACAATTCGATGGAAAGTTTAGCAGGGTATAATGCTGTTAAACTAATGTATCGTGATGTTGATTTGATGGATGGAACTTGTGAAATCGGAAGCGCACTCGATGTTATATCGGAGGAGGCTTGCCCAATTAATTCAGATGGTTTTATGTTGAGAATATATTCAAAATCACAAAGGACAAAATCAATTCTTGAGGATTTGTTTGTTAACAGACTTCACATTTATACGGAATTACCGATGATTGCTCGTCATTTGACAAAATATGGAAATACTTTCATGTTGTTGAATATAGATAAGGCAAATGGCGTTATGGGATGGATGATGATGCCTGTTTACGAAGTTGATAGAGAAGAGAATGGATATGGTTCAACATACGCGCAAACTGTTCCACAACAAGCAACAGACATTAAGCCTGACGAAATTAGATTTGTGTGGAAAGGTCATAACGGAGACAATGCATATTTCAATTGGCAAGTTGCACATTTTAGACTATTGAATGATTCATTCTTCTTGCCATATGGTGTTTCGATGTTGCATAAGGCACGTAGAGCTTGGAGGATGTGGTCAATGATGGAAGATGCAATGCTTATATGGAGATTGGATAAAGCCATTGAAAGACGTGTATATAAAGTTTACGTTGGCGCAATTGATGATGCCGATGTTCCGGCGTATATAAACGAAATTGCAAACAACTTTAAGAGAACGCAAATAATTGACCCAATCACTGGCCAGGTTGACTTGAGAAAGAATTTCTTGGATGTGTCAAGTGACTACTTTATTCCTGTAAGAAGAGAAGATGCACCAAACCCAATTGAGACGTTGCAAGCGGCAAATAGCCAAGTGCAAATGGAAGACATTGAATATATGCAAAATAAGATATTTGCAGCAATGAGAGTTCCTAAAACATTCTTGAATTTCCAAGAAGCACAAGGTAAGGGGCAAAATCTTTCATTTATGGATATTAGATTTGCGAGAATGATTAACAGAATTCAACAATTCTTGTTAATGGAACTTAACAAAATTGCAATGATTCATTTATACTTAATGGGCCTTTCGGATGAACTTGGAAACTTTTCATTGACATTGAACAACCCGTCAACAATGATTGAATCACAAGAACTTGATGATTTGCAAAAGAGATTGACAGCAATGCAAACGGCATTAGCGGACCCTGGAACTGGAATACCAATGATGTCAATGCACAGAGCATTAAAGAAAATCATGAAGATGAGTGATGCGGAAATAAGGGATATGTTCAATGAAATAAGATTAGAAAAGGCAATGGCAGCAGAACTTCAAGCAACGCCTAATATAATCAAGCATTCAGGAATGTTTGACGTAACCGACAGAATATATGGAGATTATAACGCAATGCATGGTGCTAATGACCAACAACAGCCAGCAGAAGGAGAAGATACCGGCGGTGGTGGCGGTGGTGGAGCACCAATGGGCGGAGGCGGAATGGATATAGGAGAGCCAGGAGCAGAAATGGATGGCGATTTAGGCGGAGAAGCAGGTGAAACCGATATGGAAGGAGCGCCAGACGCAGATGAAGGTGCACCAATGGAAAACAGGAACAGAAATAAAAACATCATTACTGAACAGCCAAAGGCTAAAGCCGTGAAATCATTCACAAAAAGATATTTTGAAGGGATAAATGAATCACAAACGAAAGGAACAAAATCTTTCTTTGATTTATATATGAATCTTTTGTCGGAAAGCCAAAAGCAAGAAGAAGGAGAAACACCTGAAGACGTAATAGACTACGACATAAAGAATGCAACTTTGCAGGAAAACATTAAGAATATTTGCGATAAAATTGACTCTTTGATTGATGAAGACGAAATTAACCGTGAAACAATTATCAACGAAGCAATGTCAGATTTAGGCGATTTTTCAGGTGACACAATAACAGATTAAAACAACTAAATAAACTATTTATAAGAAAAATTAGAAAATGGAAAATACAATAAATTCCTTCAAAACCATAAAAGAAGTAGAAGATTACAGAAGCAAAATAAACGAAGAATGCAATGAAAGAATCAATTTCATAAAAATGGTCCAAAAGGCCGATAGTTTATCAAACAGCACGTTTGGTTACATAAAAGAATGCTTTGAATCATTATCACCTGAATTATTTGCATCAAAAAAAGGCAAATCAATACTAAACAAATATACAGCAGCAATAAAAGAAAGCAAAAACCTTTCAACAATGCACAGTATATGCGAAGCAATAAGAAAATCAGGTAAAGGAACTGATACTTCATTCGTAATAGACAAAATCTTGGAAAGCAGCCAAGCAGGAATGGATAGAGTTAGCCTTAAAAAAGAAATAAAATCATTAGGAATGATTTTGGCTGAAGGCTATTTGTATATCGGAGAAAAAGCAAACGATTTATTACCAAAAGAAAACAATAAATTATATTCCGCAATCGGCTATATTACAGAAAATAAGAGCAATTTAAAGAACATAGCGGAATATACAAATGCACTTGAGGTAATCAAGGAAAACATAGAAAACAAAGAAAAGGAAACAAATGTTTTTGAATCAAGAAACTTGGATGATTTAGCAAATGAATTGTTGGAAGATTTCGACAAAAAATACTCAGAAAGTTTAAACGAAGAAGAGGCAAAAGTGCTAAAGGAAATTGCATCAAGCGAAAACCGTGAGCAAATATTTGAGAAATACAAGTCATTGTGCTCCGAATCAATTTTAGCGGCAAAAAAATCATTTGATGAAAATGGTGACGAAAATTCAAGCAAAAGGCTATCTTCTGTCCTTGAACAAGTGAATAACAAAAAATATTCATTGGATACGGTTGGCGAAGATATTTGTAATTTAATAGAATTATCAAATATTTTTGATTAATGAAAAAAGTATTTATCACAGAATCACAGCTCAGGAAAGTTGTTATACAGGAACAATATGAGAATTTCCTCGTACAGCAGCTTAATGAATCATTGGATTTTAATACCTTAAAGAAAAAAATAAAAAGAGCATTATTGGCCGGTGTTACTGCATCTGCCATATTAGGAGCAGTATCAAGGCTTGACATTAATGACGTAGAAAAACACACATTGGAGCAAATGGTAAATACTGAAATAGTACAAGACAAAACAGAAACGCAAAATGATTCAATACATCAGCAAAAAGTTGACGCTTGCAGGGATTATATGGAATGGGCAATGAAAAATCAGGGATTTGATTGGTCAGCAACAAAAGTAACTCCTGAAGCAATAGTTGATGCCTGTGAGGAAAATAATTTTAGCATACCATTCACAATGGCTGTCGCAAATTTGGAGTCTTGTTTTGGGCAAACGCCAAGGGCAAAACGCACAAATAGCATATTTTCAGTTGGTTCTTATGACGATGGAAGAAACGTTTACACATTTTCAACCCCAAACGAAAGCATAGCACATTTTATAAAAACGATTAAAAACGACTATTTGCTAAACGGGAAAAAAACAATTTCAGACCTATTGATGCCAAATCAATTCGTCAATATGAACGGAGACAGGTATGCTAAAAACCAAAAATATGAGAGCCAAGTCAAAAACATAATGAATAGGATAATAAAAATGTACCCAATATTAAACACATAAAAAATGGCGGTGTCAAACATCGCCATTTTCTTTTTTTCCAAATTTTCTTTGTAACAGCATCTTCATTTTTGCCTCTTGCGTTTTTTCTTCATATTCTTTTAATTTTGCCGTATATAAAGCAAACGCTTTTCCAATCCTTTTAATTAGATAATTGTATGCGTATTTTGTGATTGAAATTATTTTGTCCCCTACTTCATTTGTCTCACAATCGAATATACCGTTGTTAACAAACCAAAATTCAGCAAGAAAATAATATGTGCTGTTTTCTTGCTTGTATCCGTTAATTGTTTTTTCTGCATTTTTAAGCATTGAATACAATTCGTTAATGCCATTATCCAAAATAAACTGCCTATAACTTTCATAATGCTTTTTCTTTTTAATTGCTGTAGAATATGTACCGTTGACGTATGAGTTTATTTCGTGCTCGTCACAATAATACAATATTTCACACATTGTACTGATACATGGATTCCAATTTGAAATGCCATTCGTTATTATATCATAAACGTCATTATATTGGTCTTTTCCTGATTTTTTACATTCCCAATAATGGTTGCATTCATGCATTATGGTGTCGTTAAGGTTAATTTTGTCCAATTTTCCACCTAACATGTATATACTTAGGTATATTGTGTTTTCTCGGTATGAATACCCATCATAACGTCTTGTTTCGTTAAACCATGAAACAAGTTCTTCCTCTGTGTTGAAATCTTTGAATGTATAATCAACGTTAACATCGGACAATTCCGTCTTTACGTTAAATGTCTTTTCATTAACACCTTGTCCGATTAATGAATAAACTTGCCTTTCTATTAAGTTTGCAAGCCTAACAACCTCGTCTGCAATACCCAATTCTTCATTAATCACATTGTCAATTTGCTCTTCAAGCATTTTTTTGTTTTCGTTCTTAATTAACTCTTTATCAACAAATGTTTCTTCTTGCGGCATGACCAATGTATTATCTACTATCCTACTCATTTTACAAAAATTCTTAGTTCTTCTTCAACGGGAACAATTAAATTACCCTCCGGATACTCGGTCCCATCACCACAAGTTAAATCCCCGTTAAATTTTATTTCAAACCATCCATTAAAAACACCTTTTTTAGCAACATCACGCTCTTTCCATTTATATTGAAGTATGTATTTTTCATCACAACCGCCATCATTTGCAAGAACAATGTTTGCATTTGCTTTGGCAACTTTTAATAATCCAGTTTCTTCATCTTTCATACTAAAAGTTACAACGCTGTCTTGTAACGCATCATTAATCAATGATTTTTGGAAATCATATCTACCATCGTTTATCAATTCCATCTCTAAAACCGGATTGATAGAATATTGCCTAACATAGAATTCCTGAGCCATAATTTAATTTTTTCTATAAATAGTTCATTTTCTTGATTTATAGTATTCAAAACCATTCTCTTTTATATACTTCTTTATGCCTGGTATTATCTTAGACACACATTCTTCATTGATTTTTTTTGTCAAATCAACAAATTTTCCACAAGACTTTATTTCATCTGTTGGTTTTACAAATACCTGCATTTCAAAATATGATTTTTTATTCATTGCAATTCTTCCATCAGCAATGTCAGAAACAAATATAAAGCCATTCTTACACATTCCGCTTTCTTGTATAACATCTTCAATAAGAGACTTTGTTTTTTTCTCAATTCTTGATATATACGGCTTGTAAGTTTCCTTTTCCTCATTTGGAGAAATATAAGAGCCCAATTCAATATAAATAACCTCAGGATTCTTTTTATCCATCGTTCCAATCTTTATCTTAAAGTCATTGTCCTGAAATTTCGATTCGCTTTTTATCCTTTTCATTTTAGTTTTTTAAAAAATATAATATTTTTTAAAAAAAAGTCAAATCGCAAAAAAATAGGAGTCCTTGCGCACGGGCTCCTTTTATGGCTAACCTTGTGACCTCCATTGGAGATTTGGGCAGTGCCAGTATTTTCAATCCATTAACATATTTCCCAATCTTTGTTTCTTATAAATAGTTTGAACAATGTTATTTTTTTGTAATTTTAGTTTAAAATTAAAACTATTTATAACAAAGAAGTTAAATAAAATGATTAGACATTTTTTCTTAGATAAGACAAATACAATACTTGAAAATTCACTTCAAAATTTGGGCCTTAACCCAATAATGAGTGTTGGCTATGGACAATTTTTGATGAGAGGGTTGTTGCATTTTGACATTAATGAAATCAAGGAACTTATCAACGACAAAACTTTTGCTGACCCAAGTAAATTGAAATTTACTCTAAAAATGACAAATTGTTTTTCAGTTGATACGGTCCCATATGACAAACCAATACATATATCGCCTGATTTCTTGTTTGAAAGGGCAAGTTCATTTGATTTAATGCTTTTCAAGCTACCTATGAACTTTGATGCAGGACGTGGGTTTGATTATACTGATGATTTCTACATTCAGCAGAAATTGGCATATGCAGAAGATGGGTCGAATTGGTATTTTGCAAGCAAGTTAGTTCCATGGAAATATGAAAGGGAGAAATTTTATCTTGATGCGCCAAAACCATTAAATATTAATAAAAAAAGATATTATGACAGAAAAAGGTCAGATGAAATAAAAGAAGATATTCTTAAATATATAACTGACTATCATGATGAACTTGGCATTAAAAGGAATTGTAATGAGTCAGGCATAACAACATTCAACTGTGAAAAAATAAGACAGGATTTAAAGGAAATTTATTGTACATATTCCTTAAATGAATACGCCTTACATGGTGGTATATATTCTAACGAAACTTTGGAAGAAGAATACGAAAAATATGTAAATGGCGAAGATTCAATCATAATAGGGACACAGCATTTCGATTTTGGAAGCGAAAACCTATCAATTGATATTACAAAGTACATAATGGATGAATTGAGTGACGAATTGGACCCAACTTTGGAAGAAGATGAGAAAAAACACATTGAAAATTATGGCCTTTGTCTTGCATTTATTCCTTGTGACGAAAAAATAGGTTCATATTTGACTGAATATTATGTCGGATTCTTTACTGACAACACAAACACGTTTTTCCATCCATATATTGAGTGTGTTTATGACGAATACATAATGGATGATAGGGAATCATTCACATTGGGAAGAGAAAACAACCTATATCTTTATGTTTTTGACGATGGAATACCAACAAACTTGGATAAAATACCATCATGTTCCATAAATGACGAGGAAGTACCGGTAAAACAAGTCACAAAAGGCGTTTATAAAGCCTCTATAAGAAGTTTAACCCAAAAATTGGAGAAGGGTTCTATCTATTATGACAAATGGTCTAAAATAGCCTTAAATGGCGTTAAAAACGATGATGTTGAATTGGAATTTTCAACAAGGCCATTATCAAACAAATTAATAATTAGTGAAAAGTCATATTCTAAAAATTCATTGGTTCCTTCATTGTCAGGAATAAACGATAACGAAAAGTTAAAAAGAGGTCAAGAACGTGAGGTTTTGGTTGATTTCAGGGAAAAGTTCTCAACAGATAAGAGACAATTAATATCAACGGGAGAATATAGAATTTATGTTTATGACGGAAATCGCCAATTTGATGTAATACCATACACAAAGATAGAAAAGGGATTTTTGGATAACTTTTTTAAGATATATACAAATGATTTCATACCAAACAAATACCATATTGACATTAAGGTAAATGATGGTAGGGAAATAAGATTTTTTGAAAACGTATTATCGTTTGAAATAGTGAGTGATGTGACAGAAAGATATGAATGATAAAAAAATGGAACAATATACCGTTGACGGGAACTAATTGAAAGCATGCTTGAAAAGGCGTGCTTTTTTTTGTTTTATGGCACTATTTATAGATGTAAATAAAAAACTGATTAATTATGAAGACAAATCATCAAATGAATTATTATGACTATGGCAAAAACCTTGACATACAAGGAGTTATGCCAGTAATTGGTGGGGGGGGGGTAAACCCTGACACCCACGAATATGTCGACCTTGGTCTTAGTGTAAAATGGGCGACATGCAACATTGGTGCAAATTCGCCTGAAGAAGCCGGATTGTATTTTGCTTGGGGTGAGACTCAAGGGTATGCATCTGGACAAGTAGGTACTGACAAGTATTTTGCGTGGGATGGAGACCATGCGGACTATGAGTTAGGGAAATACAACACTGGAGATAGTACCAACTATGGTATGACCGAGTACAGCAACACGGACAAAAAGACGGTACTTGACCCTGAAGATGACGCTGCAACGGTTAATTGGGGCGAAGAATGGAGAATGCCAACAGTAGAAGAATTTAATGAATTGACAGCAAAAACGGAATACGAATGGACGACGTTTAATGGTGTTCAAGGTGGTAAGTTCACTTCGACAGTTGAGGGCTATACCGACAAGTTCTTGTTTTTCCCTGCTGTTGGTAGCGCAGCAGGCGGCGAAGTTGGCGATGTTGGTGGCGGTGGCGACTATTGGTCTGCTTCTTTGGGCAGCAAGGGTGTTAGCAGCGCTTGGAGGCTCAACTTCCTCGATGGGAGCCGTGGAGTGGACAACGATGTCCGTTACTATGGCTTCGCTGTGCGTCCCGTTCGTCTTTAGAACCTTTAAGAACAAAGCGCAATAAAGGATAAAAGAAACACATACCCTACAATGTGCAACAAGCACAGACAAGGGTATGTGTTTGTAATAAAAAAAACATTGTTTATGAAAGTCAAAGACATTTATGAATTTGAACGTAACAGAAATTATAGTTCAGATAAATATATAATTAGGTTTTTTTGTGAAGGAACTTGGTGGAGAGCTTACGAATGGAGTGCATATCTCGCCCATAACTTTCCAAACGGAATTGAAGAAAACAAGAAACTTTTGGTAACAAAAAAGCATTATAAAGAGCTAAATGCAGATTTGGTTGTTGTTGGGCTGCAACTAAAGTCGTTTGAAAAATATTTCCCTAGCATAAAAACAGATGGCGATTCTTTTTCTTTGGAAAACGGATATATGGACATTGATGTAAAAGACTTCTTAAATGATGATATTGAAAAACTTGTGGACTATAAAGGCGCTTTTGAAAGTTGGAAAGAAAATTTCAAAATATCAGTTAAGCAAAATGAAAAATGTGGCAAAATTGATGAAACCAACAATTCAACCGGTAAAAACGATGTATATAATATTCTCCACGAAATATCAGACTATCAGATATCGAATAAGACCCTTGTCGAAAGCATAACATTTTTGAATTACATTCAGACAAGAATGAAAAAAATCCTGAACTAATGGGGGATTAAAGGTTCATAGGTCATTCGTCACATTTGATGAAAAAGAATGTATTGGTATGCGACTTTGAAATAATTTCACATAACAATCTATAGGTAATGGCCGATATTAAGTTCTTGTTTTTCCCTGCTGTTGGTAACGCAGCAGACGGCAAAGTTAACAATATTGGTGACAATGGCAACTATTGGTCTGCTTCTTTGGGCAGCAAGGATGTTAGCAACGCTTGGAAACTCAACTTCAACGATGGGAACCGTGAAGTGAACAACAATAACCGTTACTATGGCTACGCTGTGCGTCCCGTTCGTCTTTAGCACCTTTTTCCTCCATTTATTCTTTTATTGCTATGGTTTTTTCATTAACCAAGAAACAGTTACTTTTTGAACTTTACATTGCAGAAGAAGACGCAAGAAGACATAAGTCAAAGAAAAGATATGTCATAGAGTTCGAGAAAAACCTGCATAACAATCTTCTAAAGCTTTGCGATGAATTATACTATCACACTTACAAGCCACAACATTCTGTATGCTTTATAATTAAAGACCCTAAAAAACGAGAGGTTTTTGCCGCAATGTTTAGAGACAGAATTGTTCTTCACCTATACTTTAACCTAACCCATAAGTTATTTGAAAAAACATTTATTTATGACACATATAGTTGTATAAAAGGAAGGGGTACGCATTTTGGCATTGAAAGGCTTTCAGGACATATACGAAAAGAGAGTTTAAACTACAATATGGATTGTTATATCCTTAAAATGGACATTAAAGGATATTTTATACACATTGACAGAAAACTGTTGTTTGAAATAGCACATTCTACTTTGGAAAAAGAACGATACAGAAAAGTATCATCAAATTCAAAACTCGAATGGGACAATGTAATTGATTTTGACTTCATACACTATCTAACAAATGAATTGGTTATGCTTGACCCAACGATAGGTTGCATTTTTAGGAGTAATCCTTCTGAATGGGATGACCTTCCGAAATCAAAAAGTCTATTCAATAGTCCTAAAGGATTTGGGCTACCAATAGGAAATTTGACAAGCCAACTGTTCAGTAATGTTTTTTTAAATTTACTCGACCAGTTCTGCAAACGGGAACTAAAATGCAAACATTACGGAAGGTATGTTGATGATTTTTACATAGTAAGCAGAGACATTGGCTACTTGCGGTCAATAATTCCAAGAATAGAAAGATTTCTTAAAGAAAGACTTCACCTTGATATAAACAAAGGAAAAACCAAAATAGCTAACTATAGAAATGGCGTTGAATTTTTGGGAACATTCATAAAGCCATACAGAAACTATGTTTCAAACCAATGCCTAAGAAGGATGAAAAAGAAATTGATTCGTAACGAGAGAAATGGATGGCACAATGGAAAAAACATAGAATGCTCTGTAAATTCATACATTGGCGTATTTATGCACAATTCTTCTTACAACATAAGGAAAGAATTGTTTTCAAGCATGAAACACATAAATACATGCGGAATTTTTAACAGCAGATACTCAAAATACTACAAAGTAATAGAATATCCATAAGTATTGAAAAGGTGACAAGTTATTTGTCACCTTTTTATGTTTATTTTATTTTGATTTTTAATTAAAAAATTGTATATTATAAACAATATAAAATCAAATATTATGACATTAGAAGAAAGAATTCAAAATGACCTTTTAATGGCCACAAAGGAAAAGGACACGGAAAGGGTTGAGACATTACGATTGGTAAAGTCAGAAATAATGAAAGCGAAAACGGCACCAGGATTTGATGCTAGCAAATTTGATGATAATGCTGTCCAAAAAATAATGCAAAAAATGTGCAAAGAAAGGGATGAGGCTGCTGATATATACAAGGCAAACAAAAGATTAGACCTTGCCGTTTGCGAAATAAATGAAAAAAACATAATAAGCGAATATTTACCAAAGCAAGCGACAGAAGAAGAAGTAATGTTGGTTGTTGAAAGGGTGATTAATGAGTTAAATGCCACTTCAATTAAAGACATGGGTAATGTGATTAAGAAGGCTTCTTCTGAACTTGGAAGCCGTTCTGATGGAAAAACCATTAGCACGATTGTGAAAAAAATATTGAGCAAATAATAAATAAATAAATAATAATAAATTAATTTTCAAATGAATAAAATTATTGGGATAGATTTAGGTAGCACCGCTTCTGAAGTTGCAATTATGGAAGGTGGGACTCCTACTATTATTGTTAATGAGGAAGGACATAGAATAACACCTTCTGTAATCTCTTTCTCGAAGGATGGCGAGAGAAAAGTCGGTGATGCTGCAAAGAGACAGTCTGTAACAAATCCAAAGGGAACCGTTGTGCTCATCAAGCGTTTCATGGGTGGTACATATGACGAAATCAAGGACAATATCAAGCATGTCCAATACGATGTAATCAATTCAAACGGTAATCCTCGTATCAGAATCAATGGAAATGAATACACACCAGAAGAGTTGTCTGCAATGATTTTGTGTAAACTTAAAGCATCGGCTGAGAATTATCTTGGCGAGCCGGTAACAGATGCCGTGATAACGGTTCCTGCATATTTTAACGATGCACAAAGAGAGGCGACAAAAAAGGCTGGAGAAATTGCCGGATTGAATGTTCGCAGAATTGTTGCAGAGCCAACAGCTGCCATTTTAGCATCGAATATTGACATGAATAAAGGCGGAAAATACATGGTAGTTGATTACGGTGGTAAATGTTGTGCCTCCGCGTCTTTTATGGCGAAAAATTAAAAACGGATTAATTGCGGAGAACCCCACGCTATTATAATAGTGAAAAGAGAGCTTTAGATACCGCACTTGGTGGTGACATACAAGGTAGCAGACAGCTTAATTACTGTTGGATGGTAAAAAGTCTAAAGATTGGGCAACCGAAGTAAGCGCAGCTGAGTATCTTAGAAATAAGATAAGAGTTCAACGACTAGGAAAAGTAATCTTAGCATTTTTAGATGAAGATAAAATTCCCAAGAAAATCCGTTAGTATGTACGACTTTTGATATATTACACTATTTATATATAAAATATAAATTATGGAAAATATAGAAAAAGTTTTAGAAAATGGAATAATATCGCTCTTTGACAAGTTTGGAAACAAAATTGATTTTGATAGGAAGGAATTAAAATATTATAAATCGAAATATTCTTCAGTACCAAAAGATACTTTAACTTTGTTTATTGACGATAAGCCTCTTGTTAATTTAAGGGATAATAAATATCATGTTTCTTTTAAATGTAATTGTGGTAATATATCGAAAATACATTTATCAAAATATTTGAAAAAAGATAAGATGTCATGCTGTAAATGTAGAGAGAATGAAGAAAAAATAGAATGGCACAAAAAGTATTTTGAGATGAAAAGAAATGGTATGGAACGAGGAAACAAAAAAAGGGGTAAAACGGTGATATATGATTTTGATAATGAAAGTGAAGAGTTTAAGAAAAAATATTTTGAAAGAAATTTAACTGAAGAAGAATTTTCAGAAATAAAACATTTAATATATTCAGTAGACGGAGTTGTTGTTAAAGATAAAAACTTTGATTTTTTAATTGCAGAACCATGTTTTAACGCTAAAAAATATTCTCAAGCTATTAAAATTGACGGAAAGGTAATTAAATTGAAAAACATAAATATAATTTGTTGTAAATGTGGAGAAATTTTTCATATAACAAGGCAATTAAAAGAACATTATAGAAATGGTAATTTTTATTGCAAGCCATGTGTATTTACAAATTTTACTTTTTCAAGAAAAAAACATGAAAGCGGATTAATGTATCAAAGTAATGAAGAACTTAAGTTTATAAATCGATGCATTGAAAATGGAATAAAAATTGAAAACGGTTTAAAAATACCATATTTTTTCAATGGAAAAATGCATGTTTATAATTCTGATTATTTTTTGCCGGATTTAAAAATTATTATTGAAATAAAAGATAATCATATTTGGCATAAAAAACAAATTGAAAGTGGGAAATGGATAGAAAAAGAAAAAAGTGCAATAGAATTTTCAAATAAAAATGGTTTTAAATTTCAGTTATTGTTTCCAAATGATATTGATTCATTTTTTAAGCATATGAAAGAGATAGTCTGAACACTATTGAAAAATAGTGAAATTAGGATAAAGAGCCTAATGATAACAAATTGTCAACGTTAGATTTTTCAATTGCCGATATTTCAGATGGCGTAGTTGAAATCAAGGCATCAAATGGTGATGTATATTGTGGAGGTAGTGACCTTGATAAGATTGTGTCTGATTATGTCGTTTCAGAGTTTAAAAGCAAAGAGGGCGTTGATTTAAGTAATGACCCAATGGCAATGCAGAGGATTTTAGAGGCCGTTGAAAAGGCAAAAATCGAATTATCAAATTCAACTTTAGCTGAGATTAATTTGCCTTATATTACAGCTGTTGATAATAATCCAAAGCATCTTATTACAACAATTACAAAAGCGAAGTTTGAACAATTGATTGACAAGGAAATTCAAAAAGTGATTAATCTTGGAAAAGACGCACTTGTAAAAGCAAATATACAAGCAAGCGAACTTGAAGGCATTCTTCTTGTTGGTGGTTCAACCAGGATTCCAAAGGTTCAGGAAGAATTGACGAAAGCATTTAACAGGCCATTAATCAAGAATGTTAATGTTGATGAGGTTGTTGCGCTTGGTGCAGCTGTACAAGGTTCAATTATAAATGGAGAAAAAACGGATGTTTTGCTACTCGATGTAACACCTTTATCACTTGGCATTGATACCATGGGAGGTGTTATGGCTAAAATCATTGACGCAAACACAACAATTCCATGTAAGAGAAGCCAAATTTTTACAACGGCTGAAGATAACCAACCTGCTGTTACAATTGTTGTTGCTCAAGGTAACAGACCCATGACAAAGGATAACAAGATGATTGGCATGTTTACATTGGATGGAATTATGCCGGCCAGAAGAGGAATCCCTCAAATTGAAGTTACGTTTGACATTGACACCAATGGTATTCTTTCTGTATCTGCCGTTGATAAAGCAACGAACAAAGAGCAGCATATCACAATTGAAAACTCTTCTTCACTTTCAGATGAAGATATTGAAAGAATGAAGAAAGAAGCCGAAGAACATGCTGAGGAAGATAAGAAAGCAATTGATAAGGCAAATAAAATCAATGAAACAGAGACTTTTGCCTTTATGATTGAAAAATCTCTTGATGAAGTAAAACTTGATTCATTAACAGAAGAAAAGAAAGTGGAAATAAAGAACGCAATCAACGAATTAAGGGATGAAATCAAATCAGGCGACTTGGATAAGATAGAAACTAAGAAGAAAGAACTTGAAGGACTTTGGAACCCTATAGCAGAAGAGCTATACAAGTCTGAGTCAGGCCAAAATCCACAGGACATAAACAATATGTTTACGGGAGGAAATCCATTTAGCGGATTTACTGGGGATTTTAAGAGTAATCCATTTGCAAAGTAAATTGTTCGTATTATTTATTTTTGGAAGTCAGTCCTACTGGGCTGACTTTTTTTGTTTAATTAAAAACTATTTATAGATAAACTTAATGACATGGAAAAAGAAAAAAAATTACAAATAATTTGTGTTATAATTGGTATTTTAATTTTTAGTGCTATAGGGTTTTATCTTGGAAGAAAAACAATAAATTCTGATACCCCAAAAACAGAAATTGTTTATATAGAAGGTGAAACAATAACAGATTCAATACCATATCCTGTACCTTATGAAGTTATAAAGCCGGTAGACACTGCTGATATTATAAGAAGATGTGTTAGAGACGGGATTTATTCAGAATTATTTCCTGAAAAAATCATTACGGAATATATTGAAATAACGAAAGATGATACAACTGAAATTATTCGTGATTGGGGAACAAAAAGACTATATTCTGAACAAATATTCAACATTGACACAGTTGGCCAATGCACAATTAACGCAAGTGTACAATATAATAGGCTTACATTGCTTTCATATAGTTATATTCCGGTAACAAAAGTAACAACAATTACAGAGACAAAAGTTAAATTATTTAGCCCATATATAGGGGCTGGCATGTTGGTAAACAACGATATATCTGACTATATGAATCTAATACCAACAGTAAGTGTCGGGTTTTTCATAAAAGAAAGATATGGAATCAATGTTCAATATGGAAAAATGCTGAAAGACAAAAATAATTTATACGGAATATCGCTTTTATACAAGTTCTAAATCTATTTATATAAAAATATATTTATGCCTAAAAATACAATTAAAAATTTAGCGAAAAAACTCAATCAAAAAATTAATGAACTTGATACAAATGGAAAGAAATGGATTGGTTATGATGGGCTTTTGAATATAGAAACATTTGCGTTAATAACGCTTTTTTTCATGATATTTTTTAAAGCATATGTATCAGCAGGAATTAGTTTGTTGCTTTCTATTGTAAAATGTTATACTGATTATAAAAAAGGCCGTTCTAATGAAAAACACGACCTAATATGTGCAGGAATAGGGATTGTGTTTGGATGTATAATTGGTTTAGCTCTTGCAATTTAATTATTAAAAAAAAGATTTTTAAATGGAAGAAAATATAGGATATCAAGGTTATCAAGGTCCACAAGGTCCTAGAGGCTATCAAGGACCTGCCGGCAATACTGGGTGTCAAGGTTCAACAGGGCCTCAAGGAAGAATTGGAGCACAAGGTAATCAAGGCTATCAAGGCGAAAAAGGGCTTGATGGCGCACAAGGTAATCAAGGTAAAGTTGGCCCACAAGGTTCACAAGGGCCTCAAGGAGAAAAAGGTATAGGTGAACAAGGATATCAAGGTAAAACAGGCCCACAAGGATATCAAGGTCCTCAAGGCGCTAAAGGGGATAGAGGACTAGATGGTGAAGGGTCACAAGGCCCACAGGGTCCTTCTGGTCCTAAAGGAGAACTTGGCCCTCAAGGAAGTAATGGTGCACAAGGTCCTATGGGCGATTTTGGACCAACAGGCCCAATGGGTCCAACAGGTCCGCAAGGAGACCTTGGCCCGCAAGGACCACAGGGAGAAAAAGGTGACCCAAGTAATGTTGAAGGTCCACAAGGCTATCAGGGTCCAATAGGTTATCAAGGGCCACAGGGTGAAAAAGGTGACCCAAGCGATGTAGAGGGGCCACAAGGTTATCAGGGTCCAATAGGCTATCAAGGGCCACAGGGTGAAAAAGGTGACCCAAGCGATGTAGAGGGTCCACAAGGTCCACAAGGCCCAAGAGGGTATATGGGGCAAACAGGAGAAAGCGGAGAATCGGGTCCAACCGGTCCTACTGGCCCACAAGGCCCTATAGGAAATCAAGGGCCAATTGGTCCTACAGGAGCAGCTTCTGATATCCCAGGACCAAGTGGTAGACAAGGTTATCAAGGGCCACAAGGTGCTGATGGTGCTGACGGAGCACAAGGTCCACAAGGTGAGAAAGGACCAATGGGAAGTTTGGAAAATGCTGAAATAAGCACAATAACTATTGGAGGTCAAGGGCCTATTGATACATTTATGGAATTTTTATCTGAATCTGAAAATCACTATAACATACCTTCTGGAAAATTAATTATTAATGGGCAAGATTATGGCACTATTTTAAAATACAAATACGGTGACATTAATGTGGATATAGAAGGCAGTAATCAAGGATTTTATCTAATTGATGAAAATGGCCAGCCAAATGTTATTAGTTCATTAATGGATGTTGTTAGAGCTGATGAAGGAATTTCTATAGGCCACACTGTTGATGGCGATGGAGTTCATACATATACGATTAAAGGAAATGGACAAGGTGGAAGCGGTTCACAAGGCTATCAAGGCCCAACAGGTCCACAAGGCTCTGATGGCGCTAACGGTGCTCAAGGGCCAACAGGTCCACAAGGCGCTGATGGAACTGACGGTGCTCAAGGGCCAACAGGTCCAACAGGTCCACAAGGTGCTGATGGCACTGATGGCGTTCAAGGGCCAACAGGCCCAACAGGTCCACAAGGCGCTGATGGCGCTGACGGTGCTCAAGGACCAACAGGCCCAACAGGAACATTTACAGGACATACTGCAAGAGTAACGATACAACATCAGAACGGAGCAAGTGCAGATACGTTTACTTTTTATACAGACGAATCGCAAAATGACATTACAATAATTGATTATTCAGGCGGTGGAGGAGAATATCCAGTAGTCGGTCCTACAGGACCAACAGGTCCACAAGGTGCTGATGGCACTGATGGTGCTCAAGGACCAACAGGTCCAACAGGTCCACAAGGTGCTGATGGCACTGAAGGCGCTCAAGGACCAACAGGTCCGACAGGACCACAAGGTGCTGATGGCACTGAAGGCGCTCAAGG
>Ga0247609_10001540_pt1 | contig 27087 bp, 27 predicted proteins | sample 172DNAGHGlowgp2_FD_193487 | JGI IMG/M metagenome (GOLD analysis project Ga0247609, IMG submission 193487) | Sheep rumen microbial communities from Palmerston North, Manawatu-Wanganui, New Zealand - 1728 DNA GHGlow gp2 | ecosystem: Host-associated > Mammals > Digestive system > Stomach > Rumen ...
CAACACAGGATTTTCAAAGACTATTCTTAGTAGTTTATAATACATTAGAAAGCATTCTCATCTACTACAGTTTCATCTTCTTCAGCTAGTTGTTCAGCCTCTACTTTAGCTTCTGCTGTTTCTGCTCTTTCAGCTTTATTATACATTTTTGTTGGATCTTCTTTAGCGAAATCAACCTTAATAGCTCTTCATCGAACCTCTTTTCAATCCATTTCAGCCTTAGCTTTAGCTGCATCCTCTGCATTAGCAAATTCTACGAATCCAAATCCCTTACTTCTTTTAGTTTCTCTATCTAGATTTACTCTAGCGAATACAATTTCTCCATAAGGTGAGAATTCTTCTCTAAGGTCATTACCTCTCATTTGCCAATTTAGCCCTCCAACAAAAAGTTTAGTTTGGCTAATAATCATTTCTTCACTCATTTAACCTAAAAACATAACATATAAAATTCGCCGCAAACAAAACACGACTATCTGTATATACTTTTTCCAACACTAATTACAAATCATTTTAAATTTAAAGAATTATCTATTACATAGATTAGCATCATTCATCATCCTCCAAAGTTCAAACAATTTAACCATTTTTTCATAGTTTGACATATCTTCATACGAATCTTTAATCGATGTAAATAGCATTTGTAATTCTCATAAAGAAGACATATTTGTATATGAACGACTTCATCATAATGAAATCATCGTTTCTTCTACACGAGTTAAAGCTAATTCTGGAGACATTTTTTGATCTGATGTACTTCAGAAACACAATTTTCATAACATAGTACTTGCTTCATCTAATTCTGAATTCTTAATATTTCTTCCATACGCATTAAATTTAATCGTTCATTCATATTCTTCCTCTTTATTATTCAAGAAACTTGAATCTGAATATTTTTCAAATCTAAAATCAGTAATTGCTATTGCAGGTGGCAAATCCCTCAAAAACTGTAATAATCACGCTGTTCTATCACTTTGACCCTCTAATCAAATACCATAAGCTAAATAAGGAAGATTTCTATACTTATCCCTAAAATTATAGAAACATTTCTGATCATTATCTTTCTCCGTACACATTGCTGTATCTTTTATTGCTACTAATACAACATCATCATCTATCAACTGTCCAATATCATCTCATGTTAAATCATTCTTTATCCAATGATACAAATTATATCAAATTACTCTATCTCTATATACTGCCCTTTCCTCATCACTCATCTCTCACAAACTAGATGCAAGATCCCAATTATAACTAGAAGAGAATTCATCTCGATATTCTTGAGACAACTGCTCTATTACATCGGCCTTTTGCTCCCTAATGGCTCTCAACAAATAGAAGAAAAATTCATTCAACAATGCAATATTATTCTGATTCGATGTCATCGAAAGTTTATTAACTAATAATAGGAATGAACGTTTATTTGGAGATCTAAATGAAATTGTAATAGGAACATAAAAATAGTCTGGATTTTCCTCTAAAACAGTTTTATCTCAAAGTTCAACATCACGTATATCATTATAAGCAGCATCATTTCACACATATCTAGCAAAATTACTCCAATATTGAATCATATATAAATCTTGGAATACATCAGTATCCAAATATTTTTGTCACAAAATTCACATATTAAAATTTTTTGTATATGGATCTTTCCAAACATTTAATGCTGGTAAATATATATTTTGCAATAGTACCTCAAAATAACCTTTCTGCTGCTGTTTAAATATCTCATCACTAACTATTTCATCTTCAATCTTTTTACCTATTTCAATCATAGAATTAATTGTTGACGCATTATCTCAATCTGTATAAGATGATAATTTTTCTAAATTTGGTTTTATATTATACTTCGATACATTCTTCAGTTCATCATAACGAGCATTAATATCATTATATTCATTAATTACCTTATTACCATAATAAATCGCTCATCATACAATTACTACTGCAAGTATCATCGAAATAATCGAATCTCTACGTGTCAAATGAAATGCATTCGTTAAACGTTGATTTTGTTTAGCTCAAGATTCACCTGAAGATTTATGAAAAAGTCATGTAATTTTAGATAAAAAACCTGATTTTTCTGCAGTATCTTGAGTTCATCACACATTTTGAATTTCGTTTGCCATTTTATAAATATATAAATATAAAATTAAATTTCTAAAATAATATTACATATTAATAGATTCTCCTGTATCTGAATTATTACTTTCCAATTCATCGTTTTCTGACTGAATTGCTAATTCTAAATCTTCTTCAACATTTTTTATATCATTTTCTTCTCACTCAATTTCTTCATACATTGCATCTTCACTATCATTTTTTAATTTTTCTTCTAACTCTAATTTAATATCCTCTTTAAATCATCTATCCATAAGTAATTTTTTCATACTTTCTAAATCAATATAATCGAAAATCTCTCTTTCTGTATTTTTTTGAATTGGCACTACAAAATCCTTTGTGGAATAATTAACTTGCCTAGAAAAATTTCACTGATCCAATGTTCTAGGATCAACTGATATGTGTTTTGTATCTATTTCTGCTCAAATAATAAATATTGACTGCTTTAACAAATTAATAATATTAGTCAATATAAATATGTTTGGATTTTGTATTCATTGTTTAATCAAAGCTTTCTCATCTTCTTGGTTAGTAAATACTTCTATATTAAATTGAATACTTTTATCTTTTGTATTAAATTCATTAAATGTAATTGAAAACAATGATGTATCTTCTTTTTCCAACAATTGACTAATTGCACTCATAGCATTTTTAAATAGATTAAGATCAACTGAATCATCTTTTATTAAATTATAATACAAATCAAGATCTCATATAGTATTACAACTTGCATTAACTTCAAAAGGATTTAAATAACACAGATATACATAAGAAGAAATATCTTGTTCTCACCTAGCACTCAAATGCTTAAAAAGTTCGCGTAAACTCTCAACGTTAGCTCAACTAATTCTTATCATTTCAGAAATAGTAGAAAGTGCCGTATTCATATACATAAAAACTTTTGTAGCTGTTGAAAATTTTATAATCTCTAGAGCGTTCAATGATCTCTGAATGGTATCAATTGAGTATTCTTCTGAAAGTAATATTCCTAACTCTTCAGGCAAAAATCATTGCTTTGCAATATCTTGCTTAAGATTCTCTTCATATGTAGCTCTATTCTCAACATTACGTACTAGATTTGTAACATAATCTGAAAGTAAATCCTTCTTTTCTATATAATCTATATCTGTAGCATTAATAATTTCATTAACATTTTGAATTTCCTGCTCAGATCATACCATAGGAGTCTCATAAAAACCATTAATTCAAATTAAATTTTTTACACTTTTGTATTTATCTTTATAAAAATCCACATATGCAAGATAATTTGGATCAGGAGTATCTTTAACTGCTTCTTTTATATAAATGTCAAAAGAATAAAATAAAGCTAATGCAAACACTCACAATATCATCAATATCGCTGAGAAGAAAAACCATCTCAAATAAGATCAAAAATTATCTCAATCATTTATCACATTTCTCCTTGCCATAGCATTATCTCATGACTCCAAAAAAACACTTTCATCAATTGCGTTATGAGATTGCCCAGAAATTTCATAATCAAGATCTTCAGTACTAGATGATACACCACCTGAATTATCTAAAATTCATCCATCAGATGACTCTAAAATCTCATCAATATCATTACTTTCCAAAGATTCTCCATCTACAGAAATAGTTGATAAATCTTCAACACCAACATTTCACTCCAAATTTAAATCTTTTTCTGACATTTTGTTTTTGTATGAATAAAAATGTTTCATAAACAAGTATATTCAGAAATACAAAAAAAGTCAAAAAAAATCAGACTTTTTTTATTTATTAAATTTGACTATTTATATTTTTTATTATAAAATATTATAGCACCTTGCATATCATAATAAAATTTTTATAAGATATATTAATATAATTTATTGAAAATTTGAAATGAATAAAAAAAATTATGACATAATAATACTTTGAGCATGACCTGCATGACTTTTTTGTGCTAACAAAATTTTAAACAAAAAAGATATCTTAATTTTAGAAAAATCTAATTTCCCTGCACAAAAATTATTACTCTCTGCAAAGTGAAGAGGAAATATTACAAACACAAAAATAAAGCCTAAAAAAGACTATATAACTGATAATCCAAATTTTGTTGATTTTGCATTTACAAAATACTGAACCAAAAATTTTCTAGAATTTTTAAATAATGAATGAATAGAAACAAAAGAAGAAAACAATGGAAGGATTTTATTAAAATCTAATAAAGTTAAACAATTTCATGAAAAATTACTACAACTCACTAAAAATAAATGAATAGAAATAAAATATAACACAAATTTTTTAGATATAAATAAACTAAAGAACTGAATCTTTGAAATAAAAACTTCTGATTGTTTATACTATACAAAAAACTTTATAGTTGCAACATGATCACCAAGTTTCCCCAAATTATGAGCAAGTTGAATTGCTATTGATATTGCAAAGAAATTTAACCTTAGCGTAACTGGATTCTATCCTGCTCTTGTCGGATTTGAAACTAATCAGAATTTTTCTTCTCTTTCAGGTTCTTCAGTAATTGGAAACCTAAATTTGATAAAATGAGACAATGTTATTTATGAAGAATCATGACCAATTCTTTTCACACATCGATGAATATCTGGACCTACAGTTTTTAATGCTTCACTTTTCATTAAAGAAATTTTGGAAGAGAGTAAATCAAAATATAAAATCAGATTATTTATTTCTAATAAAGAAATTACAAAAAGATTGTTAAATTTTCTATGATTTCGTGTGAATAAATTGAAGGAATATATTATTTCATCCGATATTTTAAATGTTCGCTGATTAAACGAAGCAAAAGTTTGTTGATGATGAATAAAAACCAAAAATTTAACCAATTACTTTGAATGTAAAGAAATTCCTTGACTTTATTTTATTTGAGAATGTGTTGATGTAACATGAAAAACTTGATGATACAATTTACAGCGATGTCGAACAAGTGCTGCTGTTTGTGCAAATAAATTAAAATAACACCAATACTTATTCTACGATATGTAATATAACTCCAGCAAAAGTTTGAACGTTAATCACTTTAACTACACTTCAATCATCCAATTCGATAGTTCATTTATCTCACATTTGACCTCACATTTCTGGATAGAATGGAGTTTTATCGAAAATTAACACCCTTTGTCCATTTACATCAAAATCTTTGAGCAATTTTACAGCAGAAGTCTCAAATTCTTTATATCCGATAAATTTTGTCTGTGGAATTCATTCGAGATATTTTGACCGGTCAATTCATTTTTTAAACATTTCTTTGGTTGCTTGGCGAGAATTTTCTTTTGCAGTATTTACCGCATCTTCATATTCTTTTTCGTTGATTTCTAGTCAATTTTCTGCAGCAATTTCTTTAGTCAATTCAAGTGGGAATCCATAAGTATCGTATAACTTGAAAATGTCTTTTCATGAAAGAGACTTATTCTGATTTTTCTTTTCTTTATCTATCATTTCTTCCAGAATTGTTTTACCGTTTTGAATTGTTTTTAAAAATATTTTGATTTCTTCTATGATTACACGGATAATTTCACTTTCATTAAATTCACGTAATCCTCTGAAAGTAGCCAATAATTCAGTGCAAATTTTTTGATATCAGTTCAAGTCTGTTTCTTTGAGTAACATAATGTTGTATGTCATTCTTCTAATAATCATTCTGAGTACGTATCATGCTGCGATATTTGATGGGATCAGTCAGTCGTTGATTAGCATAAATGCAGTTCTGGCATGGTCAGCAATAATTCTGAATCTTCTAGTCTGCTGAATATATGAAATTCCAGTCAACTCTTCCAATTTTTTAAGTGAGGCTGAAAATACATCAGTGTCGTAAACTGATTCTTTCTGTTGCATTACACAACACATTCTCTCAAATCACATTCCTGTATCTACGTTATGGTTATTTAATTTTGAGAGAATTCAACTTTCGTCACGATAAAATTCCATGAATACATTATTCCAAATTTCCATCCAATTGTCTTCATCGTTTCACACATTACTTCATTGAGTAGGGAATTCTGATTCTCCTACTCGGTAAAATATCTCAGTATCAGGTCCGCATGGTCCAACAGGTCCAGGAGACCATCGGTTATTGTCAGCAGGAAGATAAGAAATTCTGTCTGCAGGAAGTCAGACTTCTTGCCATTTTTTCGCAGTAGTTTCATCTCTTGGGGCGCTTTCATCTCAAGCAAAAACAGTTACAGCCAATTTTTTTGGATCAAGTCACAAATAATCAAGAGATGTTAAAAATTCTCGAGACCAAGTTACTGCTTCATTTTTGAAATAATCTCCAAGTGACCAGTTTCCCATCATTTCAAAAAATGTCAGATGAGAAGCGTCTCAAACTTCAGCGATATCCACTGTACGTACACATTTTTGAATATTAAAAACTCTCTTTCCTAATGGATGAGCCTTTCACATCAAATATGGAATGAGTTGTTGCATTCATGCAACATTGAAAAGTGCCGTAGATTCTTTCCCTGAGGCGATGAGTGATGCTTCAGGAATATATTTGTGTTGTTTAGATTCCCAAAATTTATTTCGTAATTCACGTAGCTCTTGAGATGAAATATTTTTCATAAAAATTCAACAAAAATAAAAAATCCAATACGAATATTATTCATTCATACCACAATTTCAAATAATTATTCCTTATTAAAAAAATAAGAAAATATTATTTCACCTCCTTTTTTGTTTTTTTTCATATATTATAATGCAAAATATCTACTCTCGTAGGAGATGCATTACAAAATTCATCAATTGTTAAAATTAAACATCATTTTATACCTTGCATCAAAGTAATAATTTCATACGTATTCGTCTCAATCTTATTCTGAATCGATAACAATTTTATCTTTGAAACATTATCTCAATCATAAAAATATGATACAGAATTATTTAGTTCTCTCTTTAATTCCTTTCATTCCTCTAATACTTCTATCCTCTGACAATTTTGTTGATTTAAAAACACAAGATATTCCAAAAAAACATCCAAATTTTTCTTTATATTTAAAAGTTTATGAGCATGAAAATATTTGAGAGCAGATTTTGCTTCATTTTTCAAATATCTAGCAATATGGAGTCAATCACAATGTCTTGCAATTTCTTCATACAAATTATCTCTTTCTTCCTTAATTTGTTTCGTTTTAGGCATGAGTATTGCAAAAAGCAATAAAACTTAAATTAAAATTATCACAACTGAAAGACATTTACGTTGGTTTTTGATTTAATATAGTTCAACAAATGCACATCATGCGTGATCAACAATATAGTATTTCACGATTTATTAGCTTCAACTAAAAGATCCCCAATTTCTTGCGTATACTCTCGATCTAGATTCCCAGTAGGTTCATCAGCGATAACAAATTCAGGATTATTTATCATAGCTCTAGCGATTGCAACCTTCTGTTTTTCTCATCAAGAAAGAGCATTACAATCCAACTTATTTATATCCTCAATATGCAACTTTGTAGTAATATTTCTGTATTTTGTTTGAATTGTTATATCATCATCTCATTGTATTTTAAGTGGATATACAATATTCTCTTTTACTGATAATGCATCAATTAATTTATAATCCTGAAAAACTATTCAAATTTTTCTTCTGTAATTTTGAATATCTGCATCGCTATAACGAGCCATATCATCCATTCTATAGTATACTGTTCTATCAAATGGTCTAAATTGTCATATTAAGAACTTTACAATTGTAGATTTTCAAACTCCAGATTTTCCAATAATTACAGTAAAATCTCATTTATACAATTCAAAATTTAACTTTTTAAACAACGGTTTTTTTGAATCCGGATATCACCAAGTTAAATCTTTAATTGCAATTAATGGAAACTTATTCTCATCTAACATTACTTTATTCTCTATATGATATAAAAGATAAGTAATTATATTCCATCAGACAAAAAAATGCAAAAATTTTGATACTTTTATCAAATATTTGAATTGACATTTTTAATGTATATTTTTTATGAATACAATTAATCAACATTTTTTGCATTAAAAAAATTTTTACATATAATATGACATATTAGTATTTATATTTATTAAATAAAACATGAAAGATATATTCTTATCATGAATCCAATGATCTGGAAAATGAACGCAAGCAGACTTATTAATGGAAAGATTTCCAAACAAATTTAAATATTTTGAAACCTGATGAATATTACGTGCCCTTTCTAGCAATGACAACGCTATAGGTAACTATATCAGGAATGCTGTTGAATCATGAGATTTAATAAAAGATGAAGTTACCATAGCAATTTTTAATGTATTTCTTCAAACTGTGAATCAATGAGATACCCTGCTTGTGGACTGAGTTTTGCGTAAAATGTGACAGACTCAAGCGATTTGTAAGGAAATGCAAAAAGCTGGTCGTGAATTTGTAGTTTTACATTTTGATTTACCTGATGAGATTGTTTACCAACGTTTAGCATCTAGAATAGTCTGCAGAAAATGTGGGAATAATGCAAATTGAGGAAAAGTTTGATGAAAATGTAATAAATGCGGTGGAGAACTCATTCGTCGTGAAGATGATTCAAATATTGAAGCAATAAAAAATAGAATAGAAGCTTTTCACAAAGAAACAATACCTTGACTACAATGGGTAGAAAAAAATTGATGGTTAATACATATTGATGCAAATAGATGAGTAGAAGAAATTTTTAATGAAATAAAAAAATATATTAAATAAAAACCTACAAGCTTAAGTACATATTTTTAAAATTTTGTAATTTTTGGATACAACCTCACCCATACTTTACCAATCAAATCTATATCTTTAACTATATAATTTGCTCACTCATAGCATTCAATTCAAAAGCAACAAAGAGAATCCGTTGTCCTTCATCTATTATCTCACATCACAAAATATCATCATTCAACTTTAAATTCTTCCTTTCAACACGTAGCATTTGTTTTTAATCACTCCTTAAGATATAATTCAGGCAAAATCTCACAACTATTTCCTTCTGAATCCTTTACTTCCGATCACTGAGGCACATTATCTGAACATATAAATACATCTCATCCCTGAAACAATACCGTTTCTCAAGGCAATCATATAATTCTCTTAATATAAGGAGACTCTTTTCATTGAGCCACAAATACTATCACATCTCATCTTTCAAACGTACTAAAACGTTGTGTGATTTTTTCCACGATAATCCAATCTTTTTGAGCAAAATTTGGAGCCATACTAGATCATATTACTGTATACGGAGTTGCTATAAATAATCTAATAAAAAGCACTATTCAAAATACCAAAATTAAAAAAACTAACAAATCAAACACTTCCAACCAAAATTTTCTTTGTTTCTTCCAAAAAAATGACATTTTGAACCAAATTAAGTAAAACTAAACAAAAAATCAATTCTCCATAAATTGTACTTTGTTATACAAGATTTATATAAAAAAACAAGACTAATTTTACTTTAACCACTTTATCTTTGAATAAAAAAACCAACCACACGAAGCGGTCAGCTTTTATTATCTGAGATATTTAACTACATTCCACAAGGGCAAGATGTATTACCAAATTTTCTGAGAAACTCTGAATTATCTACTAGATTTTCTTCAAAATATTTTCTTCCATAAAATTCTGATTTTTTACCTTGATTGTAATTTGAAACTGGTCTAATATAACCCATAACTCTTGTATAAACTTCACAAGGAGTTCTAGCGATTTCTTTTCCTTCTTTGTTTACAAATGTTGCTGCCATTTTTTAATAGAATAATGAAATAAAAGAATATATTTTAGAATTTAGTCGCATATTAATCTTTTTGTACTTCCTTTCAGTTTTCCATCTGCATTCTACGAAGATGTTCAAGTTTATCTGGATCGTCTGTATACTTCTTTCTTACTTCCATATTGTATTCCTCTCAAGTATATCAGATTTCTTCATCACATTTTGGACAGTAATCATGCTCTCATGCTATATATCCATGTTTTGGACAGATAGAGAATACTGGAGATACTGTAATGTAAGGAAGTTGATAATTTTCTATCACTTTTTTAATCAAATTCTTACATGCTGAAGCATCTGAAATTCTCTCTCACATATATAGATGTAGAACTGTTCCACCAGTATATAAACATTGTAAATCATTTTGCAACTCCAATGCTTCAAATGGATCATTAGTATAACCAACTGGGATTTGAGATGAATTTGTATAGTAAGGAGCATCGTCTGTACCAGCCTGAATAATATTTGGAATCTGTTTCTTATCTTCCTTTGCAAATCTATAAGTTGTTCCCTCTCATGGAGTAGCTTCTAGATTGTAAAGATTTCATGTTTCTTCCTGGTATTCTTTAAGTTTTTCTCTGATAAATTCTAGGATTTCTTCGGCAAATTCTCTTCCCCATGGAGTAGTAATATCTTCTTTTCAGTTTGTGAAGTTTTGGATAGCTTCATTCATTCAGTTAACTCAGATTGTAGAGAAATGATTTCTGAATGATGGTAAATATCTCTTTGTGAATGGATATAATCCTGAATTCAATCGTTTTGTCATTTCTTTTCTCTTTATTTCAAGAGATGTTTTAGCTAGATTCATGAGATACAAAACCTGATTTTTGAATCATTCTTTATCTCATTTGAAGTTGTATCAGATTCTTGGGAGATTGATAGTAACTACTCAGATTGATCATGTCATCTCTGCTGATCCAAACAATCCTCATCCACGTTTCTCTAGCACTGTAAGGTCAAGCTGTAATCTACAACACATTGATCTAACTGCTCATGGTTTGTAAGCATTTGGATTTTCTACCTTAACTATATTTCAGTTTTCATCTTTCTGCACTTTAAATTGAGATCCTACAAAGTTTTGGAAATATGGAATTCAATATTTAGCAGTCATTTCAAATAATGCATCTACATTCTCTCCGTTCCAATCAAAATCTTCTGTAATATTATATGTTGGGATAGGGAATGTAAATACAGCTCCGTTTGCATCTCATTCTGTATAAATTTCAATCAAGATTTTATTAATCAAATCCATTTCTTTTTGAAGTTCTCCAAATTTCTTTGGATAATATCAGCATTCAATTCCTCCGAGCATTAATGACTTTTCTTTTAAATCAACTGGACATGTCCAATCTAGTGTAATATTACTAAATGGAGTCTGACTTCACCATCTAGATGGTACATTCATATTGAAGATGAAGTTCTGCAGATTCTGTTTTACATATTTATATGTTCTTTCATCGATATATTTTTGCCTTTCTTCTCATGTTAATGACGATTTTGTATCTTCAAGTTCTTTTTCAACTGACATTTCATATTTATGTACGAATGGTGCAAGATATGTATCAAATGAACTGAAAGCCTGAGCTCCAGCCCATTCATTCTGTAAAGTTCAAATGAAATTCACCATCTGATTTACAGCTGACTGAAGATGTCTAGGAGGTTTTGAAGCTAATTTTCATGAAACTCCATTGAATCACTCCTCCAGCATTTGTCTTAAACTCCATCATGCACAGTATGGAGTAAACATTCCTAAATCATGAATATGATAATCTCCATTTCTATGCGCATTTCCTACTTCTTGTGGATATATCTTAGAAAGCCAATAATTGGCTACGATTTTTTCTGAATTTTTGAGGATTAGTCATCAGATTGAATATCATACATTAGCATTTTCATTGATTCTCCAGTCTAGATGTCATAAGTATTCATCCATAGTCTTGTCTACCTCAACTACGATATTTTTTACATCACGAGATTCTGCTCTCTTTTGACGATAAGTGATATAAGCTTTGGCTACATCTTCAAATTGCTGCTGCATAAGTACATTTTCTACTTCGTCCTGGATAGTTTCAATATCTGGAATTTCGTTTCAGATTTTTGACTCAACATTTGATATAATAATATCAACTAGAGCTGGAATCTTGTCAGTATCGCTATTTTGAACTGCTTCAAATGCAGCCTGAATCGCTGCTGTAATCTTATCTTTTTCAAAAGTTACGATAGAACCGTTTCTTTTTCTAATTTTATAAATAGTCATTTTTTCTAGTATCTAATAATTCATGTAAAACACAATATATAGTGATTTATTTTTTATTTTGACCACTATATATTGTATTTAGTATTAAATACAAGAGAAAAATCTATAAAAATTTTTGTATAGTGATAGCTATTGGTTTGCAAAGATTTGAAGTTTTTAACATTTTTTATGTTTATAGCATGCATATTTTAACAAAATAATAAAATTTTATCAGTTATAAACTAGTATATCAAACTTTTAATTTTTTATCTTTTTTTTAACATTTTTACAAAAAATTTTGATTTTTTAGAAACTTACTTGCTTTCAGCCATATGTATACTAAAAATAATTCATATAGAAATATCAGTATCCATCTAATATATCAAAACAATATTGACATTTTTTAAAAAAGATTTGACTTTTATGTTTAAATAGTTATACAAAATATCGTAAAAGAATAATTTTATCTTCTTTCTCCTTATAGAAATGAAAAAACTTTTATGAACTCTATTAACTGTATGCACATTCCTTGGAATAGGATTAGGTACAGCTTACGCTTCCGACTGTCTCAATCTTAAATTCAACAATTGAGATAGCTTATGTCTCGAAATCGAAAAAAATGGAAACAAAAATTTTAAGATTGCAGTTGATAAAAACAACCTTAACAAAGGTTCATCTATAAAATGCTATATCATTCTACCTAATTCTTCTGTTCACACTCTCAACGATTGTGCATGAAACTTTTCCTATCCCTGATCTAACACTGAAGATGTAATTGTTTCTGCTACATATGTACTAAAAAATGGTAACTTTTATTCAAAAAGACTAAATTCTAAACTAAATTTTAATAAATGAACTTGGACATCTAGTAATGATACATCAAATTCTTCAAAATCGTCTTCAAAAAACAATTCCAACGATGATATAAAAGTTTCAGTTTCCCCTTCTAATCCTGATACTTATGAATGGGTTAAATTAACTATTGAAACTGATGATGATTACACTGGAAAAATTAACTTCTCTAAATTCCAATACAAATCTTCCAATTCATCTTCTTGGTCTACTATTTCAAGCAGAACTTCTAGCACTTACGTTTCTGATTACTCTACTGCTTGGTCTAATGGTTATTACAAAATGACTTCTTCTGATGACGGATACGTTACTTTGAAAAATTTAGTTAAATTTAAAAAAAGTGGTTATTATAGAATCTATGTTGAAGATACTGATGGTAACGAATCTTATGTTCAAATTAATGTAGATACTTCTAGTTCTAGTTCAAATTCCAACGATGATATAAAAGTTTCAGTTTCCCCTTCTAATCCTGATACTTATGAATGGGTTAAATTAACTATTGAAACTGATGATGATTACACTGGAAAAATTAACTTCTCTAAATTCCAATACAAATCTTCCAATTCATCTTCTTGGTCTACTATTTCAAGCAGAACTTCTAGCACTTACGTTTCTGATTACTCTACTGCTTGGTCTAATGGTTATTACAAAATGACTTCTTCTGATGACGGATACGTTACTTTGAAAAATTTAGTTAAATTTAAAAAAAGTGGTTATTATAGAATCTATGTTGAAGATACTGATGGTAACGAATCTTATGTTCAAATTAATGTAGATACTTCTAGTTCTAGTTCAAATTCCAACGATGATATTGAACTTTCTACTAATAGAAAATCTCCTTCTACTAGTCAATATATAAATCTTACAATCGAAACTGATGATGACTATACTGGTAAATTATCACTATCTGCCAAATATAGAAAGTCTTCTTCTGATAGTCGATCTAGTATTTCAAATACTTCTTCTACATACTTCTCAAATTATTCCGATGAGTGGGAGAATAGTTACTACAAAATGAAATCTTCTGATAATGGAGAAATAAGTTTAAATAATTTGGTTAAATTCAAAAAAACTGGTTACTACAGAATTTATGTTAAAGACATCGATTGAAATGAAAATTATATCCAATTTAATGTTGGAAATATAGATAATGACTACGAAGAAAGTAACATAAATTGATTTACAGAAAGTGAACTAGCAAAAGTAAAAAGCGTTTATAAATGACGAAATAATGCCGTAAATCAAATGAAAATAAAATACCCATCATTAAAAAGAGATACTTATCGAATAAAATTATCAGAGAATTTTTACAACGATATGCAAGATGTAATAAACAACAAGAAATATAGAGATTTTAATGATTATAATGACTATTTAGACGCTTATAATGAACGATATAAATATACAACAAGAAATATATAATTATACCTTATATAGAAAGCTGATTCTGAAACGAATCAGCTTTTTACTTTTAATATTTTTTGTTTGATTTTAATGTGGATTCCTATATAATCAAAAAGGTGAAATAATTTAAACTTTTTATCCTTTGTTACCTCAAGAAATGGGAGACAATACAATTCAAAGTTCAGAACAAAATTGAACAACAATCCAAAATAATGATACACTTAAAACTAAACAAGGAGTAATTACAGTTATCATCAAAGATCCTCAATGAAATGAAATATGACAATTCGCAGCAGAAAATGGAAAAAATATCGCAGAACTAGCTGCTATGCATGGAATAGATATTCCTGTAAGCTGTGGTGCTGGAGTCTGTGGAGTATGTCTATGTAAAGTAGAAGATGGAAAAGATACAGTAAAATGAGATGCTTTCAATTCTCCATTGATGCCACTCAAAAGTGATGAAAAATGAAATCCTGAAGAAGTATTGGCCTGTATAGCTGGATTCAATTCTGAGAAATTCGATGATTGAGAGGATCATACAGTGGTATTACAAAGAACATATTAACTCAAAAACGCAAGTGAAAAATTTCACAAAATACAAATAAATTCGTTTAATATTAAGATGCAGAAAATATTTGAATAAAAGTATAAGTTAAAATTCCCTGTTTGTCTCGTACTTTTGAATTATTAAAATGAATGTATGGTAATTGACTTTATTCTCGCATTTAAGCAGCTTTTAGTCCAGCAGGATGAAGAAGCTTTCAATAAATTCTATATGGAAACTGTTGATATTTTTTTTCGTTATTTGAGATCTAATTATTTTATAAATGAAGATGATATGCAAGATATTATCGCAGATTTTTACATTAAATGCTGGAATGGATTTCCAACATTTGATTTAAATCAGAATTTTTCTGGTCGGGTTTGGTCAGTTTTCAAAAATACATTGAAGGATTTTTGGAAAAAAAGATGAGAAACTGCATTTAGTGAAATAGATTTAGATGGAGAGATCACTTTTGAAGATTCTCTAGAAGATGAAGAAGATTTTACTCAGATTTTAGATAATGAATATAGTTACGAACAAATTCAGCACGCAATGTATGAACTGGATGAAATAAGCAAAGAAATTATATCTTTAAAATATATTGAGGATAAAAATTATAGCGAAATAAGTAAAATACTATGAATTTCTCAAGATTTAGTGAGACAAAGATGTTCCAGAGCATTAAAAGCTCTAAGAATAAAACTCTGACAATAAAAAATATATCATATAACACAATAAGAACTAAGCAGTTACCTAAGATAATTTTACAATTTTATCCCTTTGTCACCAGACTCTAAAAATATTTCCAAATAAACTAGCCACAGTCATAGGTCATACTCATCATGGAACAGGACTAATTGCATAAACTTTTCCTCTAATTTTTTCAAAATCTACATCTCCAGTAGACTTTCAATTTAAGAATCAATATCCAACATCGATAATAACCTGATTTATACTTTTATTAATATATTTATCGTCTACCATATGTAAACATCATGTACATGAGATAATTACATCTGATTTTTGAGTTTGTGTCATTATTTCTGCAGGAGTATTTTTAATATCAAATTTGTATACATCGGCTCATTTCAACTCTAAATATCTACTAATTGGATGTCAAACAATATCACTTTGTCATATTACGGAGATTATTTTTCATTTAAAATCTCATAAATTATAAGCATTTCGTAATGATATTACAGCTTGTGGAGTTGCTGGTAGAAATTCAATCTCTCATTTAAATGACCATTCTTGTAATTTATCTCAAAGTCAATCCATATCTTTTAATGGAGCGATAGTATTGCAAATCTCTTTTTGATGTTGCTTCAACTCTTCAGTCAAAGGAAGTTGGCAAATTATTCATACACAACGTTCATCATTGTTCAAAATTTTCACTAATTCAATTACTTCATTTTTATTTGTATATTCTTTTTTTTGAAAATCTACTAAATCTGGATATTCTTTTTCGAAACAAATTTCTCATTGTCCAAATATTAAACAATCAAATCAGATTTCTTGTGCATATTTTTTCTTAAGATTTACATAAACTTGAGATGGATTACTCTCTCAAAAAAATAAAACTGCTACAAATTTTCTTTCATTTCAAAAATATTGAGTCCTCAATTTTTTATACTCTTCTTTCAACCATTCAGATTTTTCTTTTCATTTAAGTAATAGCATTCATCCATGATTTATTAAAATAATTATATTTTATATATAAAGAAAACCATATTTAAAGCAATGAAAATTCTGAAATAAAAAAACTCCACAATCTAAAGTTTTTTATTATAATAATTTATATATTTATTCTACAAATCTTGCCTGAGAACTATCAAGTAATGGATTATACATACGAAACAACAATGAAACTACTCATGCTGTATCCAAACGTTCAGCCTGCATTCACAAATCACCTAACCCTGCTATCAAAACATTTTCTCTTGTTTGAATATTCTGTTCACATTTAATAAAAGTTCTATACCTTTCAACTATCATTTCCACATCATCCTTTGCATTTAATATATTCAAAAACTTATCCCATCGTGATCTATTTACTTGTTCAGCATCTCTTTCATCCCAATAATACGGAATTATTATATAAAATTCTTTTACATAAATTAATCACTGCTGATTATCTATTCATTCAAGAAATGTCACATAACTACTTCATTGTTTTTTCAAAGCTGGATTATCTATCTCTTTTAAATTTTTTCTTAAATATCACAGATATTCAGTTAAATCCAAATAAGTATTACGAATTAAAATCTGAATAGGGAAAGCCAATCCATTTAAAAATCTTTTATACTGTTCTAAAATTACCTGTTGTTCATCAAAATTTTTTAAATCCAAATTTAAACCATCAACTTTAAGTACAGAACGCATTCCTCAATCTTTCAAAATCACAATCCCATTTTTAACTTCAGAAATAGGAAGCATTGTCTCTGTATTAAACAAATTATCTGCTTTTCATTTTTTGACTTTTGACTTATCGTAATCAAGAACTCACATTTATAAATTAAATGATTAAATAAAATTTATTCGTAATAAAATTCTCAAACTCCAGCTACATCTCATGTTGAAATATTATCTTCATGTTGTTTCCAATTAGCTTGATATCGCCAAAAAATAAAACTAACAATCAACCAAGCTAATCAAATAACACCTAAAGCAATAAAAATTCCAACCAAACTTCATTTTGCCTTTTTAATTCACGCTTCGTTTTCAGAGAAAAACATCATATAAAAAGTATAAATAGTCATAATCAAAGCAATAAAAGCCACTAATCCAAGGGCCATATTCAAAATAGCTCTTGCATAATCTATAAATTTTAAATCTCTTTCCTTCTCCGTACTATCATCCAACCCAAAAACTTTCAACAATCTTACTATAATAGTATCATTCTTTTCTTTAACACTAGTACAATTTCACAAATCCGTATTACCACTACACGATAACGCTGCAGGATCCCCAGTGTAAGGAAATTTTTGTTCAAGTTTACCATAATCCCAATTACCACCAATATTTCATAGTCAAAAACAAAAAGATGAGATACAAACCAGCAATGAAAGTACTAACATAGAATGTTTCAATAGATTTTTTAACATTTTTCAATCATATTTTATACAAATAAAACCTATTAATTAGAAACTGTAATAACCCTAATAAACCATATCATTGCACTAACTATCAATCGCGCAATTCATATTCATATAATAGCTATAGCCGCAGTTTTTACTCATTTTTTTCATTTCGACACATTCTTATCATCAGATCATGCAGACAAAACCAAAAATCAATTATATAGCATATAAATCAAAGCAATAAAAGCCAAAATTCACAATATCCAATTCACAGCTATTTGTATTATTGCTAAGAGATATCACAATCTTGTATCATAATCATCAGATCTAGGCAAATGTAAAATTCATATACTTTTATCACTTGTTATTTTAGTAGATTGTGATATAGAATTTTCATCATCAACTCATGTCCCATCAATTATTCAATTAGAAGGTCTTTCATCCCCTTGAGTCCAAAAAGTACCATCATGATCCCTTGTATTCAATCATTGAGCATATTGATAATTAAATCCCAAAAAAGCTACAACACAAAACATGAACATTCAAATTTTATTAAGCTTTACCATCACTATAATCTTATACACATAAAATCTGCACGCTTAATTATATCCAGAATTAATTTAAATGCAAATTTTTACTCAGAAATTTAACTAGAAAATGGTTGACAATTCGTTATACTACCACACAGTTTTTCAAATTATAAAATTTTCAAAAAATGGCAATCAGAAACATTGCAATTATTGCACACGTAGATCACGGTAAAACTACACTTGTAGATCAGCTTTTGCAGCAGTCGTGAACTTTAAAAGCTCTCGAATGACAGGACTTGATTATGGATAATAATGACCAGGAAAGAGAACGTTGAATTACAATTTATGCTAAAAATACAGCGATAATTTATAAATGAGAGAGAATAAATATCGTGGATACTCCAGGTCACGCCGACTTCTGAAGTGAAGTGGAAAGAGTTTTACGTATGGTAGACAGTGTTCTTCTCGTAGTAGATGCATATGAATGACCAATGCCACAGACAAAGTTTGTGCTAAAAAAATCTCTAGAACTCTGACTCAAACCAATCGTAGTAATCAATAAAATCGATAAACCTACAGCCAGAGTAAATGAAGTTATCGATATGCTTTTTGACCTTTTTATCCTACTTTGAGCTACTGATGAGCAGGCAGATTTTCCGATTATGTATGCAAGTGCAAAACAGTGATATGCTGTAGCAGATTTGAACGATGAGAAAAAGGACATGACTCCGCTTTTTGATGCAATTTTGAAATATGTGCCAGAAGCTCCAAATTTTCCAGAAAAAGATTTCAGAATGCAGATTGTGAATTTAGGTTATGATAATTTTCTTGGACGTTTATGAATTTGACGTGTGTATGAATGAACTGTGAAGCCATGAACTCAGGTGAAAATTATCAATCATGAATGAAAAATTAGAACATGAAAAATAAATAAAGTTTTTTCGACTTTATGACTTCAAAGGATTGAGCAACAAGAAGCTCAATGTGGAGATATAATCACAATTGCATGAATCCCTGATATTTTCGTGGGAGAAACTGTTTGAACATGAGATGTAGAGCCTCTACCTTCAATAGCGATTGATAAGCCAACATTGCAGATGGAATTTCTTGTAAATGATTCTCCATTTGCAGGTAAAGAATGAAAATATATGACTACTAGAAATCTGAGTGAAAGACTAGAAAAAGAACTAGAAACGAATGTGGGACTAGAAGTGGATTTTTCAGACTGAAAATTTTTGGTTTCATGAAGAGGAGAATTGCATTTATCCGTTCTTATCGAAAGTATCCGTCGTGAATGATGGGAATTACAGGTTGGAGCTCCACAAGTAATTTTTCGTGAAGTGGATGGAGAAAAATGGGAACCAATCGAGACTTTGGTGGTAAGTGTAAACGATGAATTGGCTGGAACAATTATTGAAATGCTTTCTCATCGTAAGTGAATGATGAAAAATATGAATTCAGCGAACTGACTTACAACTATTGAATTTGAAATTCCAACTAGATGATTACTAGGATTTCGCTGAGAATTTATCCTGGAAACAAAGGGGGAATGAATTATGTATTCATCGTTTTCTCATTATGAAGAGCGAAAATGAGAGATTAAGAAAAGAGATGTAGGATCAATGATTTCATCTGCAACATGAACTGCAATGAATTATGGAATATTCAAACTTCAGGAGAGATGACCAATTTTTGTGGATCCAGCTCAACCAATTTATGAATGAATGATAGTGGGAGAGCATTTGAAATGATGAGATATGACAGTAAATCTGACTATCAATAAACAGCAAAATAATTTTCGTAATTCATGAAATGATGAAGCTATGCTTCTAAATCCAATTAGACATCTGACACTTGAAGATGCTCTTGGATATATTTGACTAGATGAATTGGTAGAAATTACTCCAAAATCTATCCGTATCAGAAAAAAATATTTGACTGAATGAGCTAGAAACCAAGCTAAAAAAGCTGGATTAATTTAACAAATTATATATTTATCATTTTGTCAAAACTTTTAAATCAATAAAACATATTCTGTCAAATGATTTTAATCAAATAATGTTTTTCAACTTGTTTTATTTCTAAAAATTCCTAGTTATAAAATGTTTTGTGTGTATATTTTAAATACAAATATCGAATGAAAACTAACACAAAATCAGTATGAAAAACCAAGAAAATCTATAACAATAGAATTATCGAAGAAAGTCCCAGTGTTGTTGCTGAAAAAAAAGCTTCTGTGGAAAGAGAATCGAATGTATCAATATTTACAAAAACAACTAATCCAAAAGTTATAGTTCAATCCGAAAATATAAAATTCCAAGATAATTCATTATGTAAAGATTGGAACAAACACAAATTCGTAAAAATTATGTGTATGGTAATAATGTGTATAATATTGTTGATAACTTTTTTTATGTCATTAAAGACATATAATACCGTCAACGAATTATCTCATTACATTCACCAAACAACACAACCATAGATATCAATCATTTGATATACATAACAATTTTATTTTTTACCTTTATATGCTATGACAAAAAAAGAAGAAAAAGTAGAATCTTGCTCATGTGAAAATTGTGGATGCAATAATTGATGAGAAAAGATTCTTGGTGTAAGTTTATCTGCACTTTGATTAATTATCAGCATTGTTACATGTTTAATCGCTGGCGGAGCATTAATTGCTGCTCAAAGAGCTTACGAAGTCTCTCAAGCTTCTTATGATCTCAATATTCTTTCTGCTGGATGAGAAGAAAATTTCAATAGAATGAATAAAGTATATCAAACTGAAGCCTACCTAGAATACGCAACTACACAAACAGAACAAGCTGAATCATACTTCGGTTTAACGACTGACGACTCTAATACTGAAAATAACAATGAGTGAGACGAAACTAACATTACAACGGGTGGTGACGACATAAAAACTGTCGTAGAAGATATGTTGGCATCTAGTCCAATTCGTGGAGATGAAAATGCAAGATTTACTATCGTTGAATATACAGAATTACTTTGTCCTTTCTGTCAAAGACATTCTTCTGAAGGAACTATCAATTCTGTAATTGAACAATTTCCTGGAGAAGTTAATTCAATTTCTAAAAGTTTTATTATCCACTGAGATGAAGCTTTAAAATTATCTTCTGCTATGGAATGTATAGCTGAATTAAAACCAGAAGTTTATCATGAAACTTTTGAAAAAGCATTCGAAGCTTATCCTGTAGACATGGACAGTTTAATTAATATTGCTACTGGACTTGGTGTAGATGAATCAGCTTTAAGAGCTTGTGTTGATGAAGGAAGATACACACAAACTGTTAATGATGGAATGGCTCAAGCTTCTTCATTATTTGGAGTAAATGGAACTCCTTGAAATGTAATCATTGACAGAGAAACTGGAAATTACAGATTAGTTTCAGGAGCATATCCTGTTGATGAATTCGTTAATGCTATTAATGAATTAAAAAACGCCTAATTTAAGCTAACAAAAATTCAAAATAATCAGAAAACAAAAATTCTGAAAATGAAAAACAGTCTTACAGATTATGTAAGGTTGTTTTTTGTTAATAATCAGCCACATATATATCCATTAGGAATCCATTTGTGGGAACATCCAATTGATTCTAACTTCATCGAGAAACGATGAACCTTCCCAATTTTAACTACTTCTTTAATTTTAAATACCCGTATCCTCTACGGGTAACATCCAAATACTCTAATTCTTCTTTCTTTGGATTATTCAACCAACTTTTAATCATACTGTTTTTAGTTTAACATCTTAATGTTATATAAAATAATAAAAAAGTCAATAAAAATTCGTTGACAATTTTATTAATATTCTTTGATTTTTTAATCGAAATAAATAGTAATGCCTATATGAAAACAATTGAACAACTTTATAAATGATTCTATTTAGGTAAAGAAAGTGCTAATTTTCAAATTTCTAATTGTTCAAATCCCCTACGAGTCGCTCCAATTAAAAAAACAAACAATTATGAAATGCTAGAAATAGATTACGAACATTTCACCTTTGCAGAAAAAAATAAAAACTCAAAAATTGAATATTTTCATGGATTGAAAAACTTTTTACGAATTGAAAATGCAAAACTTCCCCCTATTTTCATTTTTGATAATCATAATCATGCACCTGTTTTCCGATATTACTACATCCAAAAATCAAATAAAATTTCTCCAGTACTAATACATATAGACCAACATTCTGATTGCTGGGGAAATAAAGAAAATTTAGAACTCTGAAATTATGAATATAATTTAGAAAAAGTATTCTGTTTTTTTAATGAAAAATGTAATGTTGGAAATTTTATTCCACCAGCTATTGAAAGCGAGATAATTTCAAATCAAATCCAAATTCGTTCAACTACTGCCCTGAAAAATTTAAAGATTAATAAAAATCAGAATTTTATTTTGGATATAGACCTAGATTTTTGTCTAAATTGAATTGATAGAACACAAATAAACAAAGAATCTATAAATCTTTTGAAAGATAAATTCGATGAGATTTGAAAACTTGCCTCATGTACTACAATAGCTACTAGCCCCTTCTTTTTGGATCAAAATCTAGCAATAGAAATCATCAAAACTATAGTCTCTTAAATATTTCACCACTTTTAAATAACAAAAAAATTAAAAAAAACTCCCCAGAGAGAGTTTTCAATAAAATTTTAGTACTTTTCATATCTTTTCATAACCATATCAGTTGAAATTTTATTAATCAACTCCTGCACAACTCAAACGATAATGATTATTCATGATCACGTAACTACAGTTGGCAATCATCCGAGTGCAGTTGCAATATTTTGAAGAAATGGAATCCAATTAAATATATATGTATAACATGCAATAACTGCTAATCAAAGTCATCCCCACAAACACAAATGCATCAATACACCGTTAATATATTTTGCAGTAGCCTTTCATGGTCTAATTCATGGAACATATCCTCATCTCTTCTGAATATTATCTGATATTCTATCTGGAGAGAAAGTAATCATTGCATATAAAAACGTAAATGCAACAATTAAAATCACATAACAAAGAATTGCCAACCATCCAGGCTGAGATGAATAAATATTCAAATGTAACTCTATCCAATTGGATATTGCAGCTATTTTTTCATTCATTGGCATAAAGTTATGCAACAATTGAAAGCATAAATATGGAAATGAAACGAAAGCCATAGCAAAGATGATAGGCACCATTCATACTGGGTTCATAGGTATTGGAAGAATACTTGATTGTTGTACTTTTCCACTCCTAGTATAAATCACAGGAATTTCTTTTGTAGATTTCAGAATAAACACTGAAAGAAGAATAAGAACCAATACTATAGCCACCATAAACAACAACACATATAACCAATCTGTTCAAGCAGTTAAACTATTATATCATTTCTGGAATATTCCTGAAACAATTGAAGCAAAGATCAATAATGATATTCCATTTGACACTCACTTCTCAGTAATCAATTCTCAAAGCCACATAAGTCAAATACCCCCAACTGTAAGCACAAATGCAACCAATAATACTGTAACAATATCTGTAGATACAGCATTTCCTCCAAGCATCGAATTCATCAAATATGTCATTCAGATTCACTGTAAGAATGCCATAGGCACAGTCAATAATCTAGTATATTGATTAATCTTATTCTGACCAACTTCTCACTGCTCTGTCAATTCCTCCAAAGACGGAACCACAGAAGTTAAAAGCTGAAGTATGATTGATGCTGTAATATAAGGAGACACTCAGATTGCTATAATAGCAAAGTTTTCCAATGCACCTCACATCAGCATTACAAGATATCCAAATCCACCAGCAGCTCAAGAATCAATAGTCTGATTCATCAATGAAGATATATCTACAAATGGAACTGGTATAAACACCAATAATCTATATATTGCGAGAATTCCCAACGTAAAATAAACCTTTTTCATAATAACCTTGTTGGTAACAATCTCATTCACCTTTCTCATAAACTTTTTCATCAGAATAATAAGTGATAACATAAAAACAAGGAAAGACTATGAAATCTTTCCTCCAGCTTTTTCTATTTTTTCTACTGCAGATTTAGTGAATTTCTCAATTCCAGTGAAGTTAAGAGATTTTTTAAGTTCTCCATTTCCCAGGATTTTTACCAAATCTGAAATACTTTTGATATATCCAGCTTCTTTAAGAACAGCTTTATTTACCTCCGTAGCAATAGCAGAATCTTGCTCAAGAGCAGCCACATTGATAACTACATATTTATCAATCCATTTATCAGCTCTTTTAAATCCTTTAGCCTTAGGCATTCTCATAACTACAGGAGTCTGTCCTCACTCGAAGAATGGTCTTACAGATTTTCCACTTCTAGCTTTCTGACCTTTAAGTCATTTACCAGAATAGTTACCCTTAGAAGCATTTCATCTTCCAAGTCTGCGTGCCTTATCTTTAAATCACTTACTTTTTTCTAATTGATGCAATTTCATGATCAATATCAATTAACAGGAATAAAAATCTAAACTATTTTTCCTCTTTTTTTGTAGCTTTTTTAGCTGGAGCTTTTTTTACTGTTTTTTCTTCAGCTTCTTCCTTTTCAGCTTTTGGTGCAACTTTCTTTGCTACTTTCTTCTCTTCAGATTTTTCTACTTTTTCAGCTTTTGGAGCTGATTTCTTAGCTGATTTTTCTTCTTTTACCTCTGATTCTTCTTTTCCTTCAGTAGCTTTTACAGCACGTAATGAAGAGAAATAATCAGCATGTTTATAAGAAGCCAAAGCTAATATAGTAGCCAATGCATTATTCAATTTATTATTAGATCCAATCATCTTTGAAAGGATATTTGAATATCCAGCCAATTCTAGAACAGATCTAATTGAAGATCCAGCCTTAAGTCAAGTACCCTCAGAAGCAGGAAGCAATCTTACTTTTGAAGTCTTATACTTATAAGTTAATGCATAAGGAACTGTATCTCCCTTTGTAACAGGAACCTGAAATAATGCTTTATAAGCCTCATTAGTAGCCTTTGAAACAGCACCTGCAACATCGTTTCCTTTAGCAGATCCTAATCAAATCTTACCTTTTCTATTTCATACAAGAATAGTAGCTCTAAAAGACATTCTTCTACCTCCAGTTGTAACCCTAGTCACTCTACGAACTTCCAATAAAAGTTCATCGAATTCCTTCTTTGGTTTTTCTCTGTGGTTTCTATCCTTTTGTGCTCTCTCTGGTTTCATACCCAATAATAATTTAGAGAATAAAGTTTATAATCTTATAATTGAATTCATCCTTTTCTTAAACCGTCAGCAAATGCTTTTACTCTACCATGATAGAGATAACCATTTCTATCAAAAGCAATTGCTGAAATCTTCTTTGATTTAAGAACCTCTGCAAATGCAACACCAGCATTTTCTGCTCTTTCTGTCTTAGTTGCACCAGCTACTCCTTTATCAGTGCAAGTAGCTACAACTTTTCCATCAGCAGAAATTACATCAGCTGTTACATGCAATAATGATCTAGTTATGATAACTCTATATTCAGGATTAGTTTCCTTAACTTGAGTGTTAACTCTTTGCTTTCTCCTGAGATATTTTCTTTGCTTCTCAAGCAATTTATTTTTCAAATATGACATAGTAATGAACAAATAGAAGATAAATCTGAAATCCAATATTTAAGACTATTTCTTAGCAGATTTTCCAGCCTTAAGTTTAACAACTTCATCAATATATCTAATTCCTTTTCCTTTATATGGTTCAGGTTTCTTAAGTTGTCTCATTTTAGCAGCTACTTCTCCAACTACTTCTTTATCATATCATGTAATGATAAGAATAGTATTTCATTTTGGATCTTGTTCTGCTTTTACTTCTATTCCTTGTGGAATAGGGAATTCTACTTTGTGAGCATATCCAAGAGAGAAAATAACTTTCTGACCTTGAACTTGAGCTCCGTATCATACTCAAATAATAAGTAATCTTTTTTCATATCATGTAGATACTCCTACACACATATTATTAACTATAGTTCTTGATAATCCCCATAGATTTTTGTGTTCATCTGAATCAATTGTAAATTGAATTTCAGTTCACTCAATCTTTGCAGTAACTGCAACAGGAATATCCCATTCAAGAGTTCCTTTTGGTCCTTTAACCTGAATGTGGTTTCCATTCAACTGAACTTCAACTCCAGCTGGGATAACTACAGGTTTCTTTCCAATTTTTGACATTCTCTTATCCAAATCAATAAATAAAATGCTTAGATATTCTATCTAATCACAAGATTAGTAGATTTCAGCAACAAGTTCTCCACCTAATTTCTTTTGCTTAGCAATGTGAGTAGGCATCAATCCTTGATTAGTTGAAATAATTCCAATACCCTTTCCACCAGCTACAGAATGTAAATCTTTATAACCTACATACCAAGGTCTAGATGGTTTTGAATAGAATTTTACTTCAGGAATATCATTCACAGGATCACGAACTACATTCAATTGAACGTTGATCAACTTTTTCTTTCAGTCTTCAACTATTTCGAAATCTTTGATAAAATGATATTCTTTCAATAAAGATAGTACCTCTACCTTAAATTTAG
>Ga0247609_10001541_pt1 | contig 27080 bp, 20 predicted proteins | sample 172DNAGHGlowgp2_FD_193487 | JGI IMG/M metagenome (GOLD analysis project Ga0247609, IMG submission 193487) | Sheep rumen microbial communities from Palmerston North, Manawatu-Wanganui, New Zealand - 1728 DNA GHGlow gp2 | ecosystem: Host-associated > Mammals > Digestive system > Stomach > Rumen ...
TGGAAGGATCGCTTCTGCTTCTTCACAACCAACGGTGCCATTAATCTAGGTGGCGAGACAATCAAAAAGGATAGTATGGTCTTTAGCCAAAAGATTGTCACCGTCCTTGATGCTGTTGCAGGCAAGTTGGAAATCTTTGGTGATGATGGCGTAACTTTGCTTAGTGCCATCACCGACTCTCCCAAGACTGCCGACTGTAAGACTCCTCTCTATGTATTTGCACAGAACAAGGACGTTCCTGGCGGTGATTCATTTACAGACTGCTACAACCCCTTTGTAACGATTTACGGCCTTCAGCTTTATGAAGGCGAGACACTCGTTATGGATCTCGTACCTGCCATCAACGGCGAAGGTAAGGGTGGCTTGAAGGACAAGCTGACAGGCACATTCTATGGCTCTGCCAACAACGGCGAATTCGAACTGAGTCCTGACGGCCAGGCAATGGCTGGCGAATCAGGCATTACCGCTTACGAAGGCAAGATTGTCATTTACAACGGCCACGAGTACCTGTACTGGAACGGTGAATGGAAAGACCAGGGCGCAGTAGCTTATCAGTCTGTTCCCGAAATCGGCACTGACTACAAGAACCTTTCGAACTGGAGCTATCCTGGCTCTGCTTACGATGCAACATTCGGCGTGAATGTCTTCGACGGCACAACTAACACGCTCAATCCTTACGAAGGCAATGGTGGCTGGGAACCTCTGACTTATAAGCTCACAGGTCTGACTAAGGGCGAAGCATATCGTGTATCTTACAACTACACAGGCAGCGCATGGTTCTCCTGGGGTGGCGTCAATAATTTTACCACATTGCCCTTCTTCGTGCTTGACAGCGAGAATATAGGCAACAATGCATTCAACAATCCTAGCGAAGCTCTTGGTTACATAGCTATGCCAAACACAGCAGTAAGCAACCAGCTTTATTCAACAGTCTTTACCGCAAACCACAACTATGCATTGATGTGCATCCAGTTTGGTGTATGCGATGACGGAGCACACGATCCAGCATTTGCATTCAGCTTTGGCGACATCAAGGTTGAGAAGCGCGTCATTCCTACTGCTTACAATGAAATCGTATTTGCTGATCCCAACAAGTACACACCGCTCGAATACATCGAGAACATCAGCGCAACAAATGTCAATCCATACACATTGCCTTACATTCCTGTTACCGCCACACAAATTGACATGAAATTCAATGTGTCTGACACATCAACAGGGTGGAGCGCTATCTTCAGCGCACGTAACAAATATGCAGGTACAGGTATCAGTCTCTACATGAATGAAAAAAAGACAAACTTCGGTTACTTCACCGGTGGCGGTGGTAACGATTACTTTGCACCATTCGAATGTAACAAAGAGTACACTATCACTGCCGATGTGACCAAGCTGGTTCTGAATGGTGAGACTTATGAGACTGGCAATACAGTTACCAATGCCACCACTCGTCAGCTTTCTCTCTTCGCTAATCCCGAAATTGACAATCCTATGCGTGGTCCTATCTACTACTGCACCATTAGCGAAGGCGGCGAGATAGTCTATGACTTTAAGCCCGTGATTCGTCACGACGGTGTATTCGGCTTCTACGACAAGGCTACACAAACATTCGTTTTGCCTGCAAAGGGCACTCTCGACGGTTATAGCTACAAGAAACTCGAAGACCAGGCATACGTTACTTATAATAAAGACTTGCGTGTTGTGATGGTTGGTGCAACTGCTCAGTTCTTGCCGGAAGTACAGAACATCGAAGGCGCAACGTTCTCTTACACGTCTGCTGACGAAAGCATTGCAACCGTTGCTGCCGATGGTACTGTAACTGGTGTGGCTGCTGGTAAGGTTACGATTACCGTTACTACCGATGCCGACCAGGGTTGGACAGCAAGCTACGAGCTGACCGTTTCTGAACCCGACTACAAGCGCTACGACAAGAACGGCATTGGTTATGCTATCGTAACTGGTGGTAATGGTTGGGGCGACTCTCCTCTCGAAGCTCTCGTTGATAATGATGCCAAAACGAAGTTCGGTTGCTCTGGCACAGGTGACGCATGGGCAATCATCGTTGCAAGTGAGCCTGTTGCCGTTGAGACGTACTCTCTCGTAACAGGAGCTGATACATACAACTATCCCAGCCGCAATCCTGTAAGCTGGAAGATTGAAGGTTCTAACGACAACGCAAACTGGACAGTCATCGACGAAAAGGTTCGCACTTACGAGCTCAAGAGCTTCAACAAGTACGAGAACATGTTCGGAATTTATGACACCAACACTTATAAGTTCTTCAAGTTCTCTGCTACTCAACTTGCTGACGGCTTCCAACTCGGTGAGTTCTGGATTAACGAGCAAACACACGACACTGATGGCGAATCAGCAGTTGTATATGAGCCAACATGTACGACAGAAGGTAAGGTTGCTTACGAATGCACCGACTGCGGCGTTTTGTCCTATGGATCTTTAGCTGCTCTTGGACACGACTATGCTAACGGCGTTTGCTCAAGATGTTCTGGTAAGATTTCTGAGCCCGTGCTCCTGCCTAACCGTGGTGAAAACAACACGCCTTACTTCGCTAAATACCGTTATGCAGATGGCGTAAGCGATGCAGAATACGTTGACATCGAAGAAGGATGGGCAAATGTTGACTATTACGATGACAACTGGGAAAACCTGATGTTGCCTCTTGGCTCATTTGGTCCTTACCACACACGTTGGGTCAACGACTACAACACATTCTGGTTCCGTCGTAGCTTCACTATTGACGATCCTACTGAATTCGCTAAGCTGATTCTTAAGGTTACTCATGATGACGACTGCGCTGTATTCCTCAATGGCACAAAGGTATGGCAAGAGTTCAACTGGACAGGCGGTGAGAACGACTTCAGAACAGTTGATATTGATGCTTCATTGCTCGTTCCTGGCAAGAACGTACTTGCTATGTACATTGAGCAGAACTGGGGCGGTGCTTACTGCGACTTCGGTCTCACAGGTGTCGTTGCAGCTCCTGTAGAAGTTACAGATGCTCTGTATGCTACCTTCGTAGCGCCGTTCGACGTTGACTTCACAGACGCAGGCTTAGTTGCTAATGCTGCCACCTTCGACGGCACTTACGTTCAGCTCGCTCCCGTCACGACAGTTCCTGCTGGCACAGCTGTTGTCGTTAAGGCTGATGAAGCTGGCACATTCTTTGTTCCCAAGACAACCGACGCAGTTCTTGGCGCAACCAACGAGCTCCAAGCATCTAATGGCGTCGTTGCCGACGGCACTCAGTACATCCTCGCTAACGAAGAAACAGAAGGCGTAGGCTTCTATAAGACAACGCCTGGCACAACTATCAAGGCCGGTAAGGGCTACATGGTAATCACCGGCGAAGGCGTCAAGGGCTTCTATGGCTTCGACGATGATGCAACAGGCATCAACGGCGTAGAGATGGCTGGCGAAAACGCTCCCGTCTACAACGTTGCAGGTCAGCGTCTAAGCAAGATGCAGAAAGGCATCAACATTGTAGCAGGCAAGAAAGTGCTTAAGTAAACAAATCGCAGGTTTCCTCCTCTTCGGAGGGGGAAACCATATATATATTAATAATGTATAAATAACGCTTAAACATTAAAGACTATGAAATATATAGCACCTGCAATGCAGTTAGAAGAGGCTATGGCAGCCATGATGATTGCCGAAAGCCTGAAGGTAAATAAAGACAGCGACAAGACTGTCGATGGCGAAGATGCTCTGACAAATGAAAACAACGCCTGGGATATCTGGGGCGACGATTAAAGAAATTGCTCTTCGAATCAACAGAAAAGGCAACTCTCACACAGGGAGTTGCCTTTTTGGGTATCGTGAACAAAGACATTTCGTACGCACTCCCACTCGGTTTCACAAGCCGAAAGCGGACGTTTCGCACGTGCCATCACTCAACCTCGCAGGGCGAGTTCATTATACATACATGTATCTATAATTATACATACATGTACATTTAATTATAGATACATGTATGTATAATGAACTTAACGCGGGTTGCTGAACGTCACTTTGTCGTAAACTTCGCCACGACAAAGGTTGTGGACGGAGATGACAAGTTTTCCGTCCTTGACTTCTCCTTCAATTACTGTAGCGAAATGCACGCCGTCCAAGCCTTTCATATGCGGTCCGCCGCCAACAATCTGATACCACGAGTGCTTCTCGTTCGGCATATCCAGACGATAACGATGCTGGTGAGCTGTAATCAGCATGTGGCAGCCAGCCTCCTCCAACAGCGGTCCCCAGAGGTTTGCACTTGTCCGCTGCCACTCCGCGAAGTCCCCTTCATAATTGGGTGCAATGTCGGCAGGGAAGAGATCACCCGGGTTGACGTTCTCTCTCGGGTCATAAAGTGGGATGTGACAAAAGGCGACCAGATAAGGCGCACTTGCTATCTCGGGCCGTTTCAAAGCGTCCTTTAGCCAACGCTTCTGTGCCATACGATACGGACCGCTTTGGAAGAGATTGGCAAACAAAGGATTCGAGTCGAGTTTGTCCTCGGCAGTATCGAGGCCGATAAGTGCAATGTCACCCATTCGGACAGCGAAGTTGCGCCCCAAGTCCCAGTCGAAAGGTCGACGTTCCTCTGGCTGACGGAACATCCAGACGCGTTCCAGATGGCGATTTGCCATGCCTCGTTCGTCGTGATTGCCTGGGCAGAAGAGGTACGGGATGTTGGCTGCATAGTCTTTTCGCTCGATGTTGGGCTTAAAGAAGATGCGTTTCTGGTCTGCTATCGTCTCTTCGCAATTGGTGGCGTCGCCGTTCCAAATGACACAGCTGGGCTGAAGCTCCATGATTTTATTAATGGCGGGATCGATGGCTTCCCACTTTGCATGGGTGTCGTTGATGACGCAGAAGTGCGACTTTGCTCCTTCTCCAGCGGTTCGGAAGCTGTATGTCTTCGGCTTTTCTTCGTTGCCGATGATGCTCATATGGTAACCGTCCTTGTAGTTGATGCGGTCGGCTCCTATCTTATAATAATATAATGTGTTAGGCTTCAGGCCGGTGAGACGCACCTGACTTACTTCGTTGTCGAGTGCTGTCATACGATAACCGCCACACCACACCCTTTTGCCATCGCTCAGGTCTGGCTTCTCGCCGTAGATGACATAACCGTTTGCCCAGTCTGTTACGCTGAAGGCAATGCCCATACTTGTCGCCGCATAGTTCTGCAGGACAGGCTCGCTGTCGATGAGCGACTCGGCTTTCTTGCTTTCACCCTCTGGCGAGGGACTTGGAATGGGAGATAACAAATTCTCTGCCGCCATTACGTCGGTGGCAATACCACTGGATGCAGCCACAATGGCAGCATTTCGAAGGAATTCACGTCTTTTCATAGTATTATCGTTTGATCGCTTCACAAAGTTACACTTATTTCTTCAAATTACACTTTTCTTCCGTATAAAACTTATCAAATAACGCACTCTATCGCCCTTTTTGTGCAAAGATAATACAAATCCTTATTAGTTTTAAGCAAAAATATTGCATGATAAGATTATTTTCGCTAACTTTGCACGAAGAAATCCATAAACTAAAACTTAAGTAATGCAAAACACCTCTTCTGGTAAGATGACCAATTATCGCTGGCTCATCTGTGGTATGCTCTTCCTCGCGACCACAATCAACTACATGGACCGACAAGTCCTCTCCCTCACTTGGAAAGATTTTATTGCACCCGAATTCCATTGGACGGATGCCGACTACGGCAAGATAGCCGCCATCTTCTCCATTGTCTATGCCATCGGTAACCTCTTCAGCGGACGTTTCATGGACTGGATCGGCACCAAGAAAGGCTATCTTTGGGCCATCGGCATCTGGTCGTTGGGAGCTTGTATGCATGCCTTTTGCGGTGTGGCAACCGCTCAATGGTTGGGACTTGAGGGTAAAGAAGACCTCATCAATGCAGTCGGAACAAGCACGGCAGTCATTGCTTCCGTCAGCGCTTGGTTCTTTATCGTCTGCCGCATTGTGCTTGGTTTGGGCGAAAGCGGCAATTTCCCTTGCGCCATCAAGGTAACGGCGGAATACTTCCCAAAGAAGGACAGAGCCTTCTCCACCAGTATCTTCAATAGCGGCAGCACCATCGGAGCACTCATCGCTCCTGTCTGCATCCCCCTGATTGCCAGATTCTACGGTTGGGAGATGGCTTTCATCATCATTGGTGCACTTGGCTTCATTTGGCTTGGCCTTTGGGTGTTCGTCTATAAGAAGCCCGAAGAATGTGCAGCCGTGAACAAGGCCGAACTGGCTTACATACAGCAGGATGAGGACACGAATGCAGAAGAAGTGACCGACGAAAAAGCCATTCCCTTCGCTCGCTTCATTACTTTCCCGCAGACTTGGGGCATCTTCCTGGCGAAGTTGTTTACCGACGGCGTTTGGTGGTTCTTCCTCTTCTGGACGCCAGCATACCTTAGCGACGTCTATGGACTGAAGTCCGACAACCCGACAGCCATGTTGCTCATCTTCGTTCTCTACGCCATCACGATGCTTTCGATATATGGAGGCAAGCTTCCTACCATTATCATCAATAAAACAGGGCAGCATCCCTACGATGCCCGACTCAAGGCAATGTTCATCTTTACACTGTTCCCCCTGCTCACCATCCTAGCCCAACCCCTCGGTGTTCACAGCTATTGGTTCCCGATTATCCTCATCGGTTTGGCTGGTGCGGCACATCAGAGTTGGTCGGCCAACCTGTTCTCTGTGGGTAGCGACCTCTTTCCGAAGAAAGCTGTGGGCACAATGACCGGCATCAACGGCATGGCAGGCGGCATCGGTTCGTTCCTCATCAACTGGGGCAGCGGACTGCTCTTCGACTATGCCGACAAAACACAAATGCAGTTCCTCGGCTTCCAAGGCAAGCCTGCAGGCTATTTCATCATATTCTGCTACTGTGCTGTAGCTTACCTTTTGGGCTGGCTCATGCTCAAGGCATTCGTGCCAAGGTACAAGGCGGTACAAGGTTAATATATTAATAAGGTATATAGATTAAGGTAAATAACAATGAAGAACTTATTTGACATCAAGGGAAAAGTCGTCGTATTGACTGGCGGCTGTGGAATTCTTGGCAGGAACATTGCTCACTACCTCGTAGAGCAAGGCGCCAAAGTGGTTGTGCTCGACCGCATTGAAGACCAGGGAAAAGAGCTTGAAGCAGAGTTGAACAAGAAAGGCGAGGCACTCTTCCTCGTGACAGACGTACTGAAGAAAGAGGTTCTTGAGCAGAACAGAGATGCTATCGTGGCTCGCTTCGGCACCATCGACGTCCTGCTGAATGCAGCTGGAGGCAACATGGCAGGAGCCACCATCGCTCCCGACAAGACCTTCCTCGACTTGGACATTGACGCCTTTAAGAAGGTCGTAGAGCTCAATCTCTTCGGCACAATCCTTCCCACACAAGTGTTTGTGCCCGTCATGGCAAAGAATGAGAAGGGCGCCATCGTGAACTTCTGTTCCGAGACAGCACTTCGTCCCCTCACTCGCGTCGTGGGTTATGGCGCAGCAAAGGCAGCCATCGCGAACTACACGAAGTACATGGCGACAGAACTTGCCACGAAATTCAGCCCAGGCTTACGTGTCAATGCCATCGTGCCAGGCTTCCTGCTGACCAATCAGAACCGCACACTCCTAACAAATGAAGACGGCTCCTTGACCGACAGAGCCAAGACCATCATCGCTCACACCCCTGCAGGTCGCTTCGCAGAGCCCGAGGAACTCTTCGGCACGATACACTATCTCATCAGCGACGCCAGCAGCTTCGTCACAGGAGTCCTCTCCGTAGTTGACGGCGGATTTGATGCTTTCTCAATCTAAAACACTTCACATCTTTAATATTATGTATCTTTGTGAACAAAGTTTCCGTTGGTATGGACCCAACGACCCAGTAAGTCTGCAGGACATCAGGCAGGCTGGTGCCACAGGCATCGTCACCGCGTTGCATCACATCCCCAATGGCGAGGTCTGGACAAAAGAGGAGATTCTCAAACGCAAACAGGTCATTGAAGACGCCGGAATGCGCTGGGCAGCCGTGGAGAGCGTGCCTGTCCACGAACACATAAAGACGCAGACGGGCGACTTCCAGCGCTACATCGACAACTACAAGCAGAGCCTCTTGAACCTCGGCGAGTGCGGCGTGGACGTCGTGACCTATAACTTCATGCCGGTCCTCGACTGGACGCGCACCAACCTGGCCTACGAGATGCCCGACGGCAGCCGTGCTCTTCGCTTCGAGCGGGCAGCCTTCGTGGCCTTCGACCTCTTTATCCTGAAAAGACCAGGCGCGGAGAAAGACTACTCCGACGCAGAGAAAGCGAAGGCCAAGACGCGCTACGAGCAGATGGACGACGCGGAGAAGCAGCTCATCACCCGCAACATGATTGCCGGCCTGCCCGGTTCTGAGGAGAGCTTCACGCTGGAGCAGTTCCAGAAAGAGCTTGACCGCTACAAGGACATCACGCCGGAGAAGCTTCGCTCGAACCTTATCTATTTCCTCAAAGAGGTGTGTCCCGCAGCCGAGAAGGCTGGGGTACGGCTCGTCATTCACCCCGACGACCCCCCCATGTCGATACTGGGTCTTCCTCGCATTCTCAGTACTGCGGAGGACTTCCAGGCACTCGTTGATGCCGTGCCAAGCCCTGCTAACGGGCTCTGTCTCTGTACCGGTTCGTTTGGCGTGAGTGCTCAAAATGACCTGCCAGCCATGATGCGCCAATTCTGGGACCGTATCGATTTCGTTCATCTCCGCAGCACTCAAAGGGATGCAGAAGGCAACTTCCACGAGGCGAACCACCTCGAAGGCGACGTCCCGATGTATGAAGTGATGAAAGCCTTCTTGGAGATTCAGCAGAAGCGGCACAAGAGCATCGTGATGCGACCTGACCACGGACATCAGATGTGCGATGACCTGAAGAAGAAGACTAACCCTGGATACAGCTGCATAGGCCGCCTCAGAGGTCTTGCCGAACTGCGAGGATTGGAGATGGGAATCGCTATGAGCATGAGTTAAGAGTTAAGAATCCAAAGTTAAGAAATATAGTATCTGACGAGATGAAAGCCTTCATGGACAAAGATTTCCTGTTGCAGTCGCGAACTGCACAGGCCCTCTATCACAATCACGCAGCCCATCTGCCCATCATCGACTACCATTGCCACCTCAATCCAAAAGAGGTTGCGGAGGATCATCGCTTTTCTGGAATCACGGAACTCTGGCTTGGGGGCGACCATTACAAGTGGCGCGCTATGCGGAGCAACGGGGTCGAAGAGAAGTTTATTACTGGCGAGGCGAGCGATTGGGAGAAGTTCCAGAAGTGGGCAGAAACGATGCCTTACTGCATGAGGAACCCTCTCTACCATTGGACGCACCTTGAACTTCGCACGGCTTTCGGCATAAACAAGCTCCTGAATGCAGCTACAGCTCGCGAGATATATGATGAGTGCAACGAAAAACTGCAGTCTCCCGAGTTCTCGGCCCGTGGCTTGATGCGCAGGTACAAAGTGGAAGTGGTATGCACAACCGACGATCCAGCAGATACTTTGGAACATCATATTGCCACTCGACGCAGCGGTTTCGAGGTGAAAGTCCTGCCTACATGGCGTCCTGACAAAGCGATGGCGATTGACAATCCCATAGCTTATCGGGCTTACATCGAGGCTTTGAGTTCAACCACAAAACAGGAAATCCGCACCTATACTGACCTGCTCGACGTCCTGCAACAGCGTCACGACTTCTTCGCTTCTGTCGGTTGCCGCCTTTCCGACCATGGTGTAAACGAGTTTTATGCAGACGACTTTACAGAAGCGGAGTTGAATGCCATCTTCCGAAAAGTGATGGACGGCAAAATGCCTACTGCCGAGGAGGTCAACAAGTTCCGCTCCGCCCTCATGCTCGAAGGCGGTCGCATGGACGCAAAGGCTGGTTGGACGCAGCAGTTCCACTATGGTCCGATGCGCAACAACAACTCGAAGATGTTCCGCAGGCTTGGCCCGGACACGGGTTACGACAGCATCGGCACCTGGAACACCAGCCAGAGCCTCGCACGTTTCCTCGACAAACTGGACAGCGAAGGCAACCTTGCCAAGACCATCCTCTACCCCATCAACCCCTCGGACAACGAGATGATTGCCACCATGATAGGCAACTTCCAGGAAGGTCCCACGCCAGGCAAGCTACAGTTCGGCAGCGGATGGTGGTTCAACGACCAGCTCGACGGCATGGAACGCCAGATGAACGCCCTCTCGGTACTCGGTCTGCTGAGCCGTTTCGTAGGCATGCTGACCGACAGCCGCTCGTTCCTCTCCTACCCTCGCCACGAATACTTCCGCCGCTGCCTGTGCAACCTCATCGGTCAGGACGTGGAAGACGGCAAGCTGCCCGCCGAGGAAATGGAGTTTATCGCACAGATGGTGGAAGACATCAGCTACTATAACGCGAAGAGATATTTCAACTTCTAAAGAAACTTGACGTGCCAAGTCGTTCAACTTCACGTGTGAAAATAGCAAACTTAACGTGTTAAGTTTCCAAACTTCACGTGCCATCTTTCCAATCTTCCCATGTGATGTTTGGCAACTCAACATTTTTTGTAGTGCAAAAGAATGTTTTTCTGTCGGAAGATTTGGCTGTTAAAAAAAGAAACCTTACCTTTGCACCTGTCAAATATGAAACACCTAAACAATTTTATACAACTATGAAAAGGAATTTCTTTATGACCCTGCTGGCTGCTATATGCTTGGTAGCTTGCGCTGAGACTAAGACAGAGATCAAGGTTGTAGGTGACCTAGGCGACCCTCAACCCACATTCCTCTACAGCATGTTCGACGGTAAGACCTTCGACGAAGGACAGGTTTCCGATGGAGTTGTAACGTTCGTAGTGGACACCCTCGAGCCCGTAGTTGCCGTGATAGGCCGTAGCGCTGATCGTCGTCAGCCGGTTTGTACAGTCATTCTCGACGGCAAGCCTATCGAGGTAACCATCAAGGACGGCGAGGCTAGCATTACAAAAGGCTCCGAAAGCAACATGGCACTTACTGACGCAATGGAGCGTGTGAAGATGGCAAGCAGCCCGATGGAGCAGCTCATGAAAGACTATAGCGAGGCTCACGAGAAGTTTAAAGGCGAGATTCCCGACTCTATAATGGACGGTTTCGACAAGCGTTATGACGAAATCTCCGAGGAAATCATCGCCACACAAAAGCAGATCATCATGGAGAACAAGGACAATTTGGCTCCTCTCTACCTCCTGCGTACTGGCAGCGACTCGTATGGAGTGGAATTCGTCGAGAGCTTCCTGAAGGATTACAAGTACAAGGATTGCAAGGCACTCGAGCCTGTTGTGGCTTCCATCGGTGGCGAAAAGAACAAACAGCCCGGTGCTGCCGTCGTAGATTTCGTGGGTAAAGACCTTGACGACAAAGAGTGTCACCTCACAGATTACGTAGGAAAAGGCAAGTATGTCCTCGTCGACTTCTGGGCTTCTTGGTGTGGTCCCTGCCGTGCAGAAATGCCGAATGTGAAGGCAAACTATGAGAAATACAAGGACAAAGGCTTCGAAGTGGTCGGCATCTCCTTTGATAACGACAAGGCAGCATGGGAAAAGGGCGTCAAGGACCTTGGCATCACCTGGCCACAAATCAGCGACCTGAAGGGTTGGCAATGTGCTGCAAGCGACCTCTACAACATTAAAGGCATCCCTGCAACCATCTTCTATGGTCCCGACGGAAAGGTCATCAAGGCCAACCTCCGCGGCGAAGAACTCGGCAAGACCTTGGCAGAATACCTTGATAAGTAAGGTTTGATGTTTCCTCTAACGAGCGAACAACTTAACGGCATACTCGCTACCGCACTCTCTTGCGGTGGCGAGTATGCTGATATTTTTATAGAAGATACGCGCATCAGCAGCATGGTGCTGCAAGATAGCAAGGTGAGCCAGGCTCAGCAAGTGTGCCTTTATGGTGCTGGTATTAGGGCTGTTAAGGGCACACAGACAGGCTATGCCTACACGATGGACTTGAGCGAGAGGGCTATGCTGCAGGCTGCAAGGTTTGCGGGAAGCATGTTTGGAGGTACTTCGTGCAGGGAGGCGATGTTGACAACAACAAAACAATTATGCACAAGCAATCCTGCTGAAACGCTGTCTCCAGATAAAGTACGCCAACTTCTACTACTTGTCGAAGAGAAAGCACACACTCTAGATGATTCCGTTATCAAGGTAAAGGCCTATGTCTCCCAGCGAATGCAGGAAGTGCAGTTCGTTGGAAGCGACGGCAGAGCCTTCCACGACTTCCGTCCTCGCACATCGCTTTCCGTAAGTATCGTGATGGAAAGAGGCGGCCAAACACAGATGGGCTATGCAACACGCATGCTTCAAATGGGCGCGGAGTTCTTTACGGACGCACTCATTAAAGAGGTCGTCAGCGAAGCCATACAGCGAACCGACTTCCTTTTCACGGCCTCGCAGATTGAGGGAGGCGAGATGCCTGTCGTGATGGCTGCTGGTAGTAGCGGCATCTTGCTGCACGAAGCCATCGGACACGCCTTCGAAGCCGACTTCATCCGCACAGGTGACAGCATCTTCACGGGCAGGTTGGGACAACAGATATGCAACCCCAGCATCAGTATCGTCGATGATGGAACGCTCCCGAACGACGCTGGAATGCTTCGCTACGATGATGAAGGCATCCCTGGACAAAGGACGATTCTCGTCGAGAAAGGCAGGTTGAACAGTTATCTCTACGACCGTATCAGTGCTCGACATTTTGGTGTTGAGCCGACTGGAAATGGCAGGAGAGAGAGTTTCCGCTGTGTGCCTATCCCACGAATGCGATCAACATACATGCTTCCGGGTGAGGCAAAGGAGGAAGACATTATTCGAAGCGTCAAACGCGGCATTTATGCCCAGTCGTTCACAAACGGCCAAGTGCAGATCGGGGCAGGCGATTTCACCTTCTTCATGAAGACAGGTTATCTCATCGAGGACGGTAAACTCACGAAACCCTTACGTGACCTCAACATCATCGGCAATGGTCCAGAGGCACTTCGACGCATCAGCATGGTCGGCGACAATCTTCGAATCGACCACAGTGCCAGCATGTGTGGGAAGGAAGGACAGAAAGCGGCGGTCAGTCAAGGCTTGCCAACAGTATTGATTGACAAGTTAATCGTGGGATAGAAAGATGAACAAAGACCTGATATATCGTGCCGAAGAGGACATCTTGAAGCTTCCGTCGAAGCTCGACTACAAGCTTGTTTTGCTCGAGAACCACGAGGACAACATCATCCTCCGCGATGGCAAAGTGGAGAAGATGCTGCGAGCCACTTCCCTTTCGCTCGCCATCAATCTCTTCCTCGATGGTCGCGACGGCTTCTTCTACACGAACAATCTGCAAGCGGAAGCTGTCAGCAAATTCATCAAGGAAGCCTACGAGACGACTCGTTTGCTGGAACCAGACGAGACTCGAACGCTTGCCGACCCCAGCAGATACTATAAAGGTGGCGGACCTGACCTGCAAAACTTCGATGCTACGTTTTCTGAAATCGATCCGAAAGAAAAGCTGGATTTGCTCCAAGAAACAGCTTCGGAAGTGGATGGAACAGACCAACGCATCATCAGCATGCAGACGCGTTATACAGACAGGCAGCATCAAGCGCATTACCTCATCAGTAACGGGTTTGACGGTTACGAGGAAAATAGCTACTGCACGCTGACGAGCATCATTTCTGTGGAAGGTGAAAACGGTCAGCATCCCATGGATGGTTGGGGCGAATCGCGTCTTTTCTTCCATCAAATGCCGCATCAAGGTATCGCTCCAACTGCGCTTCGACGTACACTTCAAAAGATAGGACAAAGACCCGCAGCAAGCGGACATTACCGAATGATACTGGAGTCACCGTGTGCCGGAAACTTCCTGCAACCCCTGCTCAACGCAATGAATGGCCAAGCTTTGCAGCAAAGGACGTCGTTTCTGGCAGGCAAACTCGGCGAACAAGTCGTGTCGAAGCTGATCAACATCACAGACGATCCGCTCATTCCATGCACTCGAGGCGCCTCACTTTTCGATTATGATGGTGTCGCGACAAAGCGCAGGGAGCTCTTCAAGGAAGGTTGTCTCTGGACTTATTTCATTGATACCCCGATGAGCAAAAAGCTCGGAATGGCTCCAACAACACAGGGCATACATCATTTAATAATGGAACAAGGAACGATGAGCAAAGAGGAAGTGATTGCTGACTCCAGTCGAGCCATCCTTGTCACCGACTTTAACGGAGGCAATTGCGACCCCGTAACGGGCAACTTCTCTTATGGCATCGAGGGCTTTCTTATTGAAAACGGCATCATCACACAGCCCGTTAGCGGTATGAACATCACGGGGAACATGCTCGATGTCTGGCAAAGACTGAGCCTCATCGCTAACGATGCCGACCCTTGGGAAACGGAACTCATCCCCACAATTGCTTTTGAGGATGTCGCTTTTGGCGGTTGCTAAAGCGAGATAGCCACTTATCAGCGCATATCTTCGTCAACGAAACTGAGTGGCAAGAGAGGTTTGATGCCTTCAGAAACGAGGACGCCTTCTGTGCCGTAAAGCAAGATGCGGATGGGCACACCGTATCGCTCCTCCACTCCAGAAATGACTTGACGGCAAGCACCACAAGGCGAGATGGGCTTTGCAAGGAAAGATCTGCCTTTTCTTGCAGCTATTGCCAATGCCACAACGGGTTGGTCGGGATGCTGAGCCCCTGCGGCGAAGAGGGCTGTTCGCTCGGCACAAAGGCCTGAAGGATAGGCTGCGTTCTCCTGATTGGCACCAATAACGATGCTTCCACTCTCAAGACGAGCGGCTGCGCCAACAAGGAACTTGCTGTAAGGAGCATAGCTGCCTTTCGTTGCTTGCTTGGCTGCTTCGACGAGTTGCTTGTCTTCTTCACTCAATTCGGCAAGCTCATAGACGTGAACGACTGCCTCTAACTTGTACTCTTTCATGTCAAAAAACGTGTTTTAGCAGCACAAAGTTAATGTTTTTTTTCGTAATGTGGCAACTTTTAGCTAATTTTGCGCCCGTATTATGAAAAAACACATTCTCACTCTCTTATTTCTAACGGTTTGCCTCCTCTTGCAGGCACAACGTACGAATCAGGCTTTCTGGTCATACATCGACAAATACAAGGACTGGGCAATCGAGCAAATGCACGAGTATCGAATCCCTGCGAGCATCACTTTGGCACAAGGTTTGCTCGAGAGCAACGCTGGAAGAAGCCGGTTGGCAACAGAAGCGAACAACCACTTCGGCATTAAAGTCGGCGGTTCTTGGACGGGTCCTTACATTATTCAAAGTGACGACAGACCCAACGACAGGTTCCGTAAGTACAAAAGTGCAAGGGAAAGTTACGTCGACCACTCTAAGTTCTTACAACAGAAACGCTATCAAGGACTCTATCAACTTGGGCGAACTGACTACAAAGGCTGGGCTCGAGGACTGAAAGCGGCGGGTTATGCCACCAATCCTGCCTACGCAGAATCGCTCATTCGTGTCATCGAGATGTACAACTTGCAACAGTTCGACACAGGCAAGTACCGCTCTCAAAAGCCGGCCACTACTGCCACACAGACGAATTCGGTTGATGAGTTCTGGCAACGTCACAAGATATACCTGAACAACAAGAACCATTTCATCATCGTCGAGATTGGCGATGATATGGCGACCATCAGTAAGAAGACGGGCTTGAGCCTGCATAAACTCTACAAGTACAACGACCTGCCTCGCGACTATGCCCCGACAGAAGGTGACCTCATCTACTTGAAGAATAAGCGTAAGTGCGCATCGAAGGAGTTCAAGAAAAACCCGATTCACATCGTTGAACCTAATCAAAGCCTCTTCGACATTGCACAACTCTACGGCATCAGGCTGGAATCGCTGTGCAAACTCAACGAGTGGGACGAGCCCCACGCAGTACAGGTTGGAGAGATACTCAGGATAAGATGAAAAACTTAACACGTCGAGTCGCTCAACTTAACACGTCAAAAAAAAATTTTAACACGTTAAAATGATTGACTTAACACGTTAAATTTGGCAACACTCCACGCTGTGTTTGAAACCGCAACAAGATAACTCATAAAAACAAGCATAAATCAAAGATGATTACCCTATCGAATATCGCCGTTCAGTTCGGCAAACGTGTCCTCTACAAGGACGTCAACATGAAGTTCACAAACGGCAATATCTACGGTGTTATCGGTGCAAATGGAGCCGGTAAATCAACCTTGTTGAAGGCCATAAGCGGCGAACTCGAACCAAGCAAAGGCACAGTCGAACTCGGACCGGGTGAGAGATTGAGCGTCCTCTCACAGGACCACTTCCAATACGACCAGGAAACCGTCCTCAACACCGTCTTGATGGGACACACCACGATGTGGGACATCATGAAGGAACGCGAGGCGCTCTACTCGAAAGAAGAGTTCTCGGACGAAGACGGCATCAGAGTTGCTGAGCTCGAAGAAAAGTTTGCCGAGATGGGTGGCTACGAAGCAGAAAGCGATGCCGCTGCCCTACTTTCCGGACTTGGCATTAAAGAAGCGAAGCATTATCAGTTGATGGGCGAGCTTTCGGGTAAGGAAAAGGTGCGTGTCATGCTGGCAAAAGCACTCTTCGGAAACCCCGACAACCTCCTTCTCGACGAGCCAACCAACGACCTCGACCTTGATACCGTGCAATGGTTGGAGCAATACTTGAGCGAGTTTGAGCATACAGTCCTTGTCGTCAGCCACGACCGTCACTTCCTCGACTGCGTTTGCACGCACACCATCGACATAGATTTCGGCAAGATAACCATGTTTGCAGGCAACTACAGCTTCTGGTATCAAAGTTCCCAGCTTGCCCTTCGTCAGGCTCAAAACCAGAAGGCAAAGGCTGAGGAAAAGAAGAAAGAACTCGAGGAATTCATTCGTCGTTTCTCTGCTAACGTGGCAAAGAGCAAACAGACGACCAGCAGAAAGAAGATGCTCGAAAAGCTCAACATCGAGGAAATCAAGCCTTCGACGCGCAAATATCCTGGCATCATCTTCCAGATGGACCGCGAGCCTGGCAACCAAATCCTTGAAGTGGAGGGCTTGAAGGCTGTCAGCGAAGACGGAACGGTACTCTTCGACAACGTCAACTTCACGATCGAGAAAGGCGATAAAGTCGTCTTCCTGAGTCGTGACCCACGAGCGATGACAGCTCTTTTCGAGATAATCAACGGCAACAGACAAGCTCAAGCCGGCACTTTCAACTGGGGCATCACCATCACAACTGCATACTTGCCACTCGACAACACAGAGTTCTTCCAAAGCAACCTCAACCTCGTGGACTGGTTAAGTCAGTTTGGAGAGGGCAACGAAGTGTATTTCAAGGCTTTCTTGGGGCGTATGCTTTTCTCTGGCGAAGAGGTGTTGAAGAAGGTGAACGTGCTTTCAGGAGGTGAGAAGATGCGTTGTATGATTGCCCGAATGCAGCTGAAGAACGCGAACTGCCTCATCCTCGACACGCCCACGAACCATCTCGACCTCGAGAGCATCCAGGCTTTCAACAATAATCTAAAGCTTTTCAAGGGAAACATCCTATTCTCCAGTCACGACCACGAATTTATTGAAACAGTTGCCACACGCATTATCGAACTCACGCCAACAGGCACAATCGACAAACTAATGGAGTATGACGAGTACATTAGCAACGAAGCAATCAAGGAGCAAAAGGATAGAATGTACGGCACAAATGCCTGACAAACCTTCGATTGGCACGTTTCTTGTAGTGCAAGATTGAGTTAAATTAAGACGAAATGAAAGACGAATTGAAAGATAAACCACAGGAAAACGTCGAAGAGACCGCTCCTGAAACCGAACAAACTCAGCAAGAGAAAGAAGAAAAGGAACTGACCGTCGAAGAGCAACTCGAGGCTGCCAATGCCGAGATTGCAAGCCTCAAAGACCAGTTACTGCGTAAGATTGCCGAGTTCGACAACTATCGTAAGCGCACTATCAAGGAAAAAACCGACCTCATCCTCAATGGCGGCGAGAAAACCATCGTAACTATCCTGCCCGTTATCGACGATATGGAACGTGCCTTAAAGAACATGAAGGAGGCAGAGAACATTAATGCTGTGCTCGAAGGGGTTGAGCTTATTTATAAGAAATTCATGGACATACTCGGCAGGCAAGGCGTTAGCGTGATTGAAACAAAAGAGGCAGATTTCGATGTTGACGTGCATGAAGCAGTAGCTCAATTGCCAGCTCCGACACCCGAACTGAAAGGCAAGGTGATGGACTGCACATTGACGGGCTACAAACTCAACGATAAAGTTATCCGCCATGCACAAGTTGTAGTGGGAGTTTAAGCGTTATGGCAGATAAGAGAGATTACTACGAAGTCCTTGGTGTCAGCAAGAATGCTACCGATGCCGAGATAAAGGCCGCTTACAAGAAGATGGCCATCAAATACCACCCTGACCGTAATCCTGGCAATAAAGAGGCTGAGGAGAAGTTCAAGGAGGCTGCCGAAGCTTACGACGTGCTTCATGATCCCGAGAAACGTCAGCGTTACGACCAGTTCGGCTTTGCTGGCATGAATGGTCAAGGCGGCTTCGGTGGTGCAAGCATGTCGATGGACGACATTTTCTCGATGTTTGGCGACATATTTGGCGGTGGAAGCTTTGGTGGTGGAGGTTTTGGCGGTTTCAGTGGCTTCAGCGGTTTTGGCGGAGGAAGCAGAGGCGGCAAGCGTGTCGAGAAAGGTTCTGACCTCAGGCTTAAAGTTCGCGTCAACCTGAAGGAAGTCGCTACTGGCGTCACCAAGAAGTTTAAGATAAACAAGTACGTCACTTGTCCCGATTGTAAAGGCAGTGGCAGCGAGGACGGCAAGAAGGAAACCTGTACGAAATGTAACGGTTCAGGTGTTACCTATCGAAACGTGAACACGATGTTCGGTCACATGCAAACACAAACTCAGTGTGATGCTTGTGGTGGTACGGGCAGTATCATTCGCAACAAGTGCAAGCATTGTGGCGGACAGGGCATCGTCAAGGGCGAAGAGATTGTTGAGATAAAGATTCCTGCAGGTGTTCAGGAAGGCATGGTCGTCAACGAAAGAGGCAAAGGCAATGCAGCTCGTTGGAATGGCGTGCCAGGAGATATTCAGGTTTACATCGAAGAAGAGCCGCATCCTGAGCTGCTTCGCGATGGACAGAACCTGAATTACCAGCTTCTGCTCGATGTACCAACAGCCATTCTTGGTGGCTCGGCCGAAGTGCCAACCATTGACGGCAAAGTGAAGATAAAGATTGAACCTGGCACTCAACCTGGCAAGATAATGCGTTTGAGAGGTAAGGGCTTGCCTGTTGTACAAGGATACGGCTACGGTACAGGCGACCTTATTGTGCAGATTGGTGTCTATATTCCCGAAAACTTATCTCGAGAAGAGAAGGAAGCCTTCGAGAAGCTTCGCACAAGCGAGAACATGAAGCCCGGAGCAAATGCCAAAGCCAACTTCTTCCAACGCTTCAAAAAGATGTTTGAATGACCTATGAGAAAGCTATAAAATACCTGTTCGACTCTGCCCCGATGTTCCAGAATGTTGGGGCAGCGGCGTATAAGGAAGGTCTCGGCGGGACACTTTCCCTCGATGAGCACTTCGGACATCCGCATCGAAATTACCGCTGCATTCATGTTGGTGGCACGAATGGCAAGGGCTCTGTAACGCACACACTTGCAGCCATTCTTCAAGCTCAAGGCTATCGTGTTGGACTCTATACAAGTCCGCATCTCGTTGACTTTCGTGAAAGAATTCGCGTCAACGGCAAGATGATAAGCAAGAAGCGCGTCATTGACTTTGTTGAACAGGAACATAGCTTTTTCGAGCCTTTGCATCCTTCTTTCTTTGAACTTGCCACAGCCCTTGCTTTCCAATACTTTGCAGAACAGAAGGTTGACTTCGCCGTGGTTGAAGTCGGCTTGGGAGGAAGACTTGACTGCACAAACATCATTACGCCAGAACTTTCTGTAATTACGAATATCAGTTTCGACCACGTTCAGTTCCTTGGCGACACGCTGCCCAAGATTGCCAGCGAAAAAGCAGGCATCATCAAGCCAGGCATTCCTGTCTGCATCGGAGAAAACATCAACGAAGAGGTTAAGGCTGTCTTCGCCAATAAAGCACAAGAAGTTGGAGCTCCCATCGCTTTTGCCGAAGACGAGAATTGCCAAATTGTCAAATTGTCAAATTGTCAATTGACTGGATTGTGCCAAGAAAAGAACCGACGCACCATTCTCTCTTCTGTTCGATTGCTACGTGAGAGAGGCATCAAGATAAGTGACCAAGCTATCAAGAAAGGCTTTGCTGAAGTTTGTACGATGACAGGCTTGATGGGACGTTGGCAGATATTAAAAAAGAAACCTTTAACAATCTGCGACACAGGACACAACGTCGGTGGAATGCAGTACATCACTAAGCAACTTCAGGAAACGCCCCACAAAAAGTTGCATATAATAATAGGAATGGTGAACGACAAGGACGTGAGTACGGTACTTGGAATGTTGCCAAAGGACGCCGTTTACTACTTTACGCAAGCCTCTGTAACACGGGCAATGCCAGTAGAAGAGTTCTCAGCCAAAGCAAAGGCACACGGTCTCTGTGGTAATTGTTTTGAGACTGTCGAGAGCGCATACAAGGCCACAAAGAAGAAGGCCAAGAAAGATGATGTTATCTTCGTTGGCGGCTCGACGTTTATTGTTGCAGACTTACTGAAGATTAAGGGATTGCTACGATGTTGTTAAACTTACTCCAGGGATTGTCAAGCTTATAATCTTTTATCAAAGCAACGGGGACATAAAGCATTACGGCATCGTAATGGCTAGGCATAAACGAATGGTCTACTGCTCTTTGAGGTACAGTTTCAGCATAACAATAGATGTCCATCAAACCAGAACAATTCCAGAAGTTTTTTCATCGATGGTCTTTACGCCTATGCCGATTGTAACTGTCTTCAAATAACTTCAAAACGTTTTGCAAAAAATATTTGAAAGTCATTACCGCATTAACCACACTACCCTTATTCATTTGTCTTTGCGTTATATTTATAATTTAATTTTTCTGCTGTATGTCTTTCGATTTTCACATTTTTTTCGTACCTTTGTGGCGTAAAACAAATTAGCCTTATAAAACATTATTTTATTGTTTACTACTCATGAATAGCATACCTTCAATGAATCGTGCTGCCGATAACATCCGCATCTTGGCAGCAGCAATGGTTGAAAAAGCAAAGAGTGGACACCCTGGCGGAGCAATGGGCGGTGCTGATTTCATCAACGTTCTTTACTCGGAATATCTGCAGTTCGACCCGAAGAATCCCACTTGGGAAGGTCGCGATCGCTTCTTCCTCGACCCTGGTCACATGGCACCAATGCTATACGCAGAACTGGCACTCATTAAAAAGTTCACACTCGAGGAACTTCAGCAACTCCGTCAATGGGACTCTCCTACGCCGGGTCACCCAGAAGTTTGCTACGAGCGTGGCATCGAAAACAGTTCCGGTCCTTTGGGACAAGGTCACACTTATGCCGTTGGTGCAGCCATAGCTGCGAAATTCCTCTACGCTAAGACTGGCAATCCAACCTTCAAAAAGGAGACAATCTACACATATATCAGCGATGGTGGCATTCAAGAGGAGGTAAGCTTAGGAGCGGCACGAATTGCAGGCAATCTTGGACTTGACAATCTCGTGATGTTCTATGATTCCAACGACATTCAGCTCTCGACAGAAACAAAGGTTGTGACTTGCGAAGACGTTGCCCAGAGGTATCGTGCTCTTGGTTGGGAAGTAATTGACATCAACGGCAACGACGTGGAACAAATTCGTCGGGCTCTCGACAAAGCAAAGAACGTACAAGGCAAACCGACACTTATCATAGGCCATTGTATTATGGGTAAAGGCGCGCTCAAGGAAGACGGAAGCAGCTACGAACGTAATTGCAAGACACACGGTGCACCTCTTGGCGGCGACGCTTATCGCAACACCATCAAGAACCTGGGCGGCAATCCCGACGAATCCTTCGTCATCTTCCCCGAAGTGGAGGCTCTCTACGAAGCTCGTCTTAAGGAGCTGGAAGGCATTGCTGCCGCTCGTTACGCAGAGGAAGAGGCATGGGCAAAGCAGAACACAGAGAAAGCCGCACAATTGAAGGATTGGTTTGCAGGAAAACTTCCCAAGATTGATTGGGACAGTATCGAGCAAAAGCCAAACGATGCAACTCGCAACGCTTCGAGTGTCTGCTTGTCACTCCTGGCAAAGCAAGTTCCCAACATGATTGTCAGTTCTGCCGACCTCTGCAACAGCGACAAGACAGATGGTTTCCTCAAGGGTGGCGCAACTGTCATCTCCCGCGACAACTTCGGCGGAAGCTTCCTTCAGGCAGGCGTTGCCGAACTGACAATGGCATGCTGCTGCATAGGTATGATGCTTCACGGCGGTGTCATTGCGGCTTGCGGCACTTTCTTCGTCTTCTCTGACTACATGAAACCAGCAGTTCGCATGGCAGCCCTTATGGAAGTGCCTGTGAAGTTCATTTGGACGCACGATGCTTTCCGTGTTGGCGAGGATGGTCCCACACACGAACCTGTCGAGCAGGAAGCACAAATCCGTTTGATGGAGAAACTGAAGAACCATCACGGCAGAAACTCTGTTCTCGTGATGAGACCAGCAGACGCGAAGGCAACAACGACGTGTTGGAAGTTGGCAATGGAGAACACCAATACGCCTTCCGCTCTCATTCTAAGCAGGCAGAACATTGAAAACCTTCCAGAAGGGACAGACTACAAAGGCATAAGGAAAGGTGCGTATATCACAGCAGAAAGCGACGAGAAGTTCGACATCATCTTCGTTGGTACAGGAAGCGAAGTAAGCACTCTAGTTGCAGGAGCAAGACTCCTGAGGCAGGAAGACTACAAGGTTCGCATTGTCGATGTACCAAGCGAAGGGCTCTTCCGTGAGCAACCTATTTCATACCAGCAAGAGCTCTTCCCCGTCGGAAGCAAAGTCTTCGGACTTACCGCAGGACTGCCTGTCAACCTGCAAAGCTTCCTTATCGGAGCACATTCAAGCAGCACAATCTGGGGACTAAACAGTTTCGGTTTCTCCGCTCCCTACAAGGTGCTTGACCAGAAACTCGGCTTCACAGCTGAGAATGTTTACGAACAAGCAAAGAAGATACTGTCATGATTGGATTGGCAAGCGACCACGCTGGGTTTCCACTCAAGCAACATGTAAAGGAGTACCTCTCAAAGAAAGGTGTCGCGTTTCACGACTACGGGACTTATAGCGAGGAGAGCTGCGACTATCCCGACTTTGGGCACGCTTTAGCCAAAGGCATAGAGGCGGGCGAGTGCGAGCAAGGCATTGCCATCTGCGGCAGCGGGGAAGGCATCAGCATTACGCTCAACAAGCATCAAGGCATTCGCGCCGCTCTTTGCTGGATTCCCGAGATAGCCCATCTCGCCCGGCAGCATAATGATGCCAATGTGCTGGTGATGCCTGGCCGATTCATCACGAACGAGGAGGCCGATGCCATCATGGACGAATACCTCTCGACTTCCTTCGAAGGCGGCCGTCATGCAAGAAGGGTTGCAAAGATTCCTGTTCAAGAAGCATAATATAAATATGTATAAGAAAGCATTCATCGCCCTTCTTGCCCTCATCTCACTAACTGGGCAGGCAGAAGAGAGAAAGGTCATCCGCCAATCCGATGGGAGCATCACCTTCGTTGTTGACGAGGGCCTGGAGCCTATTGAAGAGAAGTACAGGTACCTTTCTGACGGCGAAAAGATGGCAAAAGCCATTCTAAGCAAGGACAAGACCATCCTTAATGGTGCTTACAACATCGTGGCATCAAGCTTCGAGGGCGCAAAGAACCTGAGGGGAGCCGAGAAGGATGCGTTCTTCCAATGCGTTTTGAGGGCATACAAGAAGCACCAATCCGTCACACTTTCCCCGGATATGATATGGTTGCTCATCAGTCAAGGCTTTGCCAGATACGTTGATGCGCACAGCGATGAACTGCGTCCAAAAATGGTGAGCCATGCAGGCAAGATGGACTTGGCGATAGAAACCAAGCAGGACTTGCTTTCTGGGCAAGCCGACTACGAGAAACTTGTTGGCGACTTCGCCTCTCAAATAGAGAAGTACACGAAGGATGACATCGCGCAGACCCTAACGGCAGACTTCTCGACAACCTTGCCTGCCGAGCGTATCGCCTCGCAGATTACGCTGATGGAGAGCGTGAAGTCGTACTTCGAATACATGGTCTATTATGCAGCTTGCGGCATTCCCACTATCACGCTCAAGGGAACGCCAGCCGACTGGCAACGCGTGCTCGACAAGACACGCAAGCTTGCCGGATACGGACTTGCTGAATGGACAAGAAGCCTCGAGCCGATACTCGAGCAGTTTGTCCTTGCATCAAAAGGCCAGCTCAATCAGAAGTTCTGGCAAGGCATTGTCAAGAAAGGGCCGACAGACAGGTTGAGAGGCGGCGGATGCAGTAATGAGAAGCCTACTATGCTTGATGGCTGGCTGCTGAAACTCTTCCCAGACGAGAACGGACAGACGCTCGACAGCATTCACCACGAAAGGGAAATGCCTTCCCAGCGCGTGTATGTCGGTCTGAAATACCGCATGATAGACTCTGAAAAGGGCACCGTCATAAGCGAGACCCCCATGGAGCTCATGGCGGGATTCATCGGAGAAGAGGTGGACACGCTTGCAAATATGCTTACTCCGAAGATTGGTTGGTTGCTGCGCAAGGCAGAGAAAAACGAAGACTTGCTCTCCGACTTGCAGAAGAAAAGCGAGAAAAGTATAGACCTCAAGGTAAAGGAGGTGCCCGAGATGCTTGCCCAACTTCCACACATCAAGGGCCTTGGACTCCACTTCACCGATGGCATCGTGCTGCCCGAATGGTTCGACCATATCAAATTCGACTACATTTCCATCGATGGCAAGGTGTCGAGCAGCGACAATTTGCCGAAAATACTTGCCAAGATAAACCATATAGAGTACCTGTACATCTATTTCAACCAAGAGCCCGATATTAGTTATCTACGCATCACAAGCAACAAGCAAACCACTGAGACACAGCTAGAAGCGCCGGACAATGCACAGCACATTAAGCATTTAGACCTTCATTACGCGGATAAAGCCGTGCTGCCGGAATGGCTTTCTCTGTTCGGCATCGACCATCTCACCCTCGAAGGCAAGATGACGAAAGCTGAGAAGAGAAGTCTTTCGAAGAGTTTGAAGAAGGCAAATGTCAGGAAGTTCGAACTTGAAAGGGCAGAAAAACACTAAGTCCCAACCAGCACAAAAAGCTTTGCAGAAAGGGGGGGTATCGCCTACGACGCTAACGACACCAGCAGACACAGCGAGGAGAGTCAGAAAACATCACGTGAGTAAATTCATTTTATCACGTGTTAAAATAAAAATATCACGTGGAAAAATGAATTTATAACGTGGATAGTTTTGCCTGTTAACAAGGAGCGTCTGTTTTCGTCCAGTTTCTCGACATCGAAAGACCTTGCCAGACAAAGAGAGCCCGAAGTGTTCTTCGAGCTCTCTTTATATTATATAATAATGTATTACCTTGCGCTTGTGAACTCGTCGAGGAAACGGACGTCGTTCTCGCTGAACATGCGGAGGTCCTTCACCTGGTACTTCAGGTTCGTGATACGCTCGATGCCCATGCCGAAGGCGTAACCTGTGTAGATGCTGCTATCGATGCCGTTGGATTCGAGCACAGCCGGGTCAACCATGCCACAGCCGAGAATCTCCAGCCAGCCGCTGCCTTTACACATCGAACAGCCTTTACCGCCACAGATGGAGCAACTGACATCCATTTCGGCACTTGGTTCCGTGAAGGGGAAATAGCTTGGGCGGAGGCGTATCTTTGTCTCGGGGCCGAAGAGCTCTTGGGCAAAGAGGAGGAGCACTTGCTTGAGGTCGGTGAAGCTGACATTCTTGTCAACATACAGACCCTCAATCTGGTGGAAGAAGCAATGAGCACGTGCACTTACGGCTTCGTTGCGATAGACACGTCCCGGGCAAAGGATGCGGATGGGCGGTTGCGTCTTTTCCATCACACGAGACTGTACGCTGCTGGTGTGCGAGCGAAGGATGATGTCGGGGTGCGACTCCACGAAGAATGTGTCCTGCATGTCGCGCGCTGGATGGTCATCGGCAAAATTCAGGCTGCTATAAACGTGCCAGTCATCCTCCACCTCGGGACCTTCTGCCAAGGTGAAACCCAGACGACTGAAGATATCGACTATCTCATTCTTGACAATCGTCAGCGGATGGCGGGAGCCAAGGGCGATGGGATAAGGAGTGCGGGTGAGGTCGATTGAAGCAGCACCTGTTGCGGCAGATTCGCCGGCACATTCCTTCAGGGCATTTATCTTCTCCTGAGCCAAGTTCTTGAGCTCATTGATTTTCATTCCCACTTCCTTCTTCAGTTCAGCAGGAACGCTCCTGAAGTCGTTCATCAACTGCGAAATCTCACCTTTCTTGCTCAGGTATTTGATGCGCAGAGCTTCTGCCTCTTGGGCATTCTTTGCTTGGAGGGCAGCAATCTCCTGCATTAGCTGTTCTATTTTCTGTATCATGTCGTTTATCTGTTATGCTATTCTTCCGCCTGAATGTTAGGAGAGGCGGGACATTTTATCCTTTTCGCGTGCAAAAGTACAAAAAAGTTTCGGATTAGGGATTAGGGATTAGAGATTATTTTGTAATTTTGCGCTCGAATTAGGATTTACAATGCGGAATGGGCATTAAGTGTAAGGTCATTTGTTGCTTTGTGGCAGTCGTCACTTTGCTTTCGTGCGGGAGAAAGGGAGCTCCTTCCGATGCCTTCGTAGAGGAAGCGGAAGAAGTCGAGATGAGCGAGGAGCAGGAGGTCTGTTCGGACGAAGAGGACTCCCTTGCACAAGTTCCCCTGTTCGTCGCCACCGAAGAAGCCCTGGACAGCGTCTTCAACGACTTCCTCTTTGCCTACCTC
>Ga0247609_10001542_pt1 | contig 27068 bp, 24 predicted proteins | sample 172DNAGHGlowgp2_FD_193487 | JGI IMG/M metagenome (GOLD analysis project Ga0247609, IMG submission 193487) | Sheep rumen microbial communities from Palmerston North, Manawatu-Wanganui, New Zealand - 1728 DNA GHGlow gp2 | ecosystem: Host-associated > Mammals > Digestive system > Stomach > Rumen ...
ATATCTTTGGCTACATTTGAGCCAGCGGAGGCTCAGAATTTCTTAAAAATGTATTCATGGCAGATGGCAGAATCGAATATCGGATCTGTAGGAAATTTAAGTTTGCCATACGTTTCTCCGTCTTATGTGCCAGGATATGATAAATTTTTTGCGAATATTTCCGATGGAATTTGTTACGGAACGGAAAAATTTCCACCTTTGCAGTCAGATACGGTTACGATAAAGGTGTACCAACCAATTATGGCCACATTAGCATCATCGTCGGCTGTATTTTGTGAATCACCGGAAAGCGTTCCAGTTGTGCTTACAGCAACTTCATGGAGTGGAGAACCACTTCGCTATGAGTTGTATGATCGATATAATGGTACGTTGCTAAGTCAGGTTGACACGAAAGAGATGTCATATACATGGGAATTAGCCCCATCACAGACTGTGAACCAATATGTTGTTTATGTATATGATGGTGTATGTCCGATTGCAACTGATATAAACGGAGGTGTCTTGATAGATGTACATACACCGATGATATTTAATGTGACACTACCAGAAGAGGATTATAATATATGTCTTGGTGATACGGTTCACATGACGACTAATGTATTCCAAGGAAATCCTGTAGCCTATTCTTGGTTAGGATTATCTGTTGATCCTCTAACTCCAGTGGGTATAGCGTCATACATTAATACTATGAATGATAGTCCTAAGTATCCTGGCGAAGTATATTATAGTATCACGGCAGTAGATATGGTTTGCCCAGATGTGTCTTACTTAGTCGGACCGATCACTGTTTATAATCCTCCAAAAGTACAGCTTGTAGCATCTCAGGATGAAGTTGTTATTGGTGGCAGATTGAATTTTGAGGCGCAGGTATTACAAGGCAACCCTATCGTTTATGAATGGAAAGTAAATGATAATACGATTGCTGTAACACAAGAAAATGTTTTGAACGATTATTTGCCAAGATCGTCATCAGAATATAAGGTTTATGTATCGGATGGATATTGTCCTTCATCATATTCATCCCTTGAAATTGATGTTAAGATTCCGACTGCATTCACCCCTCATCATAAAGACGGACGTAATGATGTGTTCATGGAAGGGTATTACATGATGATATTTGATCGATATGGACATAAAGTGTTCGAGGGAGATAACGGATGGGATGGAACGAAAGGAAACGTTATGGCAGATCCAGGCATTTATTATTGTAATATTCAATTAAAAGATGGAACTGTTTATAAAGGTACTGTTGAAATAATAAAAATAGATTAATTATACATTTGGGTTATGTTATTAAGAATGAAACGTTTATTGCTCTTATGTTTGATTTCACTTTGTGGAGAGAACTTATTTGCTATTCATGAAGAGTATCGAGAAGGTTATGAACTCACATCTTCTCAAGTGAGTTCGGCACAACAAGAGAGACCTATGTCCTTTTATAAGGATGGTAAAGTAGTCTTTTTCGTCGGCGATACAGCGTATAGCGCTGTGATTGGTAATTCGAACGATTTGGAAAAAGTCGAAGTATGTCAAGAGTTGTGTGGACTAGGAATTTGGGGTACATTTGCTTATGATCCTCGTCGTCGAACAATTTATTTTGCTCGTATAGATGAGTTAGGCAACTCAGATTTGTATGAAGCACAGTTGCAAGGAAATACTTTTTCTCAACCTAAGTTGATGAATATAGAAGGACTTGAAAAATTAAGAAAGGATGTACGTGGTTCATCAACTGTAATGGGTCAGTGGACATATCGTTACAATAGAGTTTCAGGTTTCTATAATCCAACTATTGCTGAAGGAGGAAATAAAATTTATTTCACAGGAGATTTTCCTAAGAAGTCATACGGAGGCAAGGATATCTGGTATATAGAAAGAGACAAGAGTGAAAAGTCTAATTATGACTGGAAGATGCCGGTCAATGCAAGTGATAGTGTTGAGAAACTTAATGGTCCATCACGTGAAGATTATGCATTTATTGTCGGTGATACTACTATGTATCTAACATCTGACAGACCTGGTGGTTTCGGAGGTCTGGATTTGTATGTATCTCATTACCGTCCTATGGAGTTCTCTGTATGGGACACAACACTCAATGATTCAGTTAAGATTACTCGTAAGGTTTGGACAAAACCTGTAACGATGGATTCAACTTATAATTCAAGTGCTAATGATTATAACTTTATAGGAAATAAGAAGTTGGTTATGTTGATGTCAAATCGTGCAGGAGGTAAGGGTAGAGATGATATTTATGTTCCTCAGCCTTTCCATGCAGAGCCTGACTTTGATTTGACTCCGATGGCTGCATTGACAGAGCCTAAGGGATTCCACTGGGTGCTATTCTTCTTTAATTTCAACGAGTCAGTCATGTTGCCTGAGTATTTGGTACAGCTAGATGAGTTGGTAAGTGCCATGAAAGAATTCCCAGGTGTTAAGTTTGAGGTCAGTGGACATACCGACTCTCGTGGTTCTTATGAATATAACTTGAAATTGTCTGATAAACGTGCAAAATATGTTCGTTCTTTGTTGATTGAGAGAGGTATGAATCCGGAAGATATGGTTGCAGTCGGAAGAAGTTACTCTGATCCGGTTATTCCAAATGCACAAACAGAGCCTGAGCATGAGCAGAACAGACGTGTAGATATAAAAATATTGGATGAATAATTTTAGAATTGTAATAATATGAAGAAATATATATTTTCCATCGTTGCACTATTCTTAAGCGTTTCGTTATTCGCTCAGCGTGACTTGATGCTGTCGCAACAATTTTTCTCAAGGGTTAATATGAACCCTTCTGCAACTGGTAATACAGATGACGTCGATATCTTCTTAATTGGCCGTTGGCAATGGATGGCAACAGAGAACTCTCCTAAGTCTGGTGTGTTAAATATCACCAACTATTTTGAAAAGGTGCGCTCTGGTATCGGCTTTACTGCAACGTATGATGACTTAGGTATAGCTAGCCGTACATTAAATGTCAAAGCTGCCTATGCTTATCATTTGAACTTGAATGAAAGTATCTTAATGTCGTTCGGTTTGTCTGCTGGTATATTACACCACTATTTGGATCCTGCGAAACACATTTATTTGGATCCTGAGGAATTGAATGAGGTGACATTGAACTTTGGAGACAAGTTATCTGTAGTAAAACCAGATGCAGATTTTGGTTTTGAGTTGGCTATGCCTAAGTTTATGTTTGGTGCATCAGTTATGCACTTGTTGAATAATGAGGAGATGGTTTCTACCTCTATCCCAGGACGCCAGTTCAATTGGTATGCTAGATTCTTGCTTTCTCCATCAGAGAAGTTAGATATCGCTCCAGCTTTACTCTATTATCATCGTAACCATACTAACCGTGCGGAGTTAAATCTTATGATGTTCTACAAACGTGTTGTATGGTGGGGCCTTACTTATCGTCCTGACTTGAACGGACTTGATAACTTCTCTTCAAATGATATCAATATCAATGTGGGTATGGAATACAAGAAATTCCGTATCGGTTTTGCCTTTGATTATGCATTTGGTGAAGTGTCCAATGCAGCTTCAGGAAAGTCTCTAGAGTTAATGCTATCTTATAGAATTGAAAAAACTTCAAATAAAAGTGCTAGATTCTTGGAAGATTAATATATATTTGCATAACAGTTCTCTTTTTTTCAGTGAGGATGTAGGTATGATAGGTTAATTTTGTATTAACGGAGTAAAGAAGATCTGTAATGAAGAATTTGAAGAGATTAGGTATAGCTTTTATTTCTTGTTTGTGTCTTTGTCAGGCAAATGCTCAAGAAGAGATAGTATGCGATCAATACCATTTCAATTATTATTTGGTGAATCCGGCAGTAGCTGGAGCTGAGCGTTGTACGCACTTGATGGCGACAGGAAAGTTTCAGTGGATGGGAGTAGAAGATCATCCGATGACTCAGACGTTGAGTGTTCGCACGCGTGTGTTGAACAACGTGGGTATAGGTGCTTATCTGTACAATGACAAGAACGGATATTCATACCGACAGGGTGGTGAGGTGACATTTGCCTACCATATACCATTGACGGAGAACAACCGATATATGATGAAGCAGCAGTCTATCGAACGCCAGCTGTCATTCGGTATCTCACTGATGGTGAATCACTACAACTTCGATAAGTATTTGTTTGACATGTATGCGGCAGATGATCCCGTATTGGGCAATCAGGGAACGAACAAAGGATTCTATCTCAATGCCAATGCCGGACTCTATTTCTTGTGGGATGGATTCTTCTTGGGTTACAGCATGAGCAACTTGATTCCGACGGAGTTGACGGAGTTGGGATTGGAAGAGCCAAAACGTCCGCTGACAGGATACGGTTTCTTGGGTTATGATTTTGACTTGGTCAACAACATGACATTGGAGCCGGCAGCAATGTTCAAGTTCAATGTGAACGGAGAGCGTCAGTTGGATTTCAACTTGAAGTTCATGCAGACATTGCCAAGCAATGAGGACTTCTCTTATTGGTTGCAGTGCTCATACCGACATACATTGGATTCGGGCAACTCCAATCCGTTGTCATTGTCGCCGATGGGAGGTATTCGATTCAAGGGATTCCATGTAGGATATGCATATCAGGTAGGATTAACAACTTTCAACCGTCAGAACTATGGTTCGCATGAAGTGATGTTAGGCTACACATGGTGTGTGACGAAACATTTCTGTAGATAATGATTGCTTCCAATCATCAGAAGTATGATCATTTTCTGGTGGTAGATGAAGTACATTCTACCAATGATTTATTACGTTCATTGGTTGATGCTAAACAAGTGGACTTCCCTATAGGATATGTTGTGTCGGCTCAATATCAGACGGCAGGACGAGGACAAATGGGTAATACCTGGGTGTCTGAAAAAGGGAAGAATCTCTTGTTTAGCATTTTATTATATCCTCAGGTAGAAATCAAAGAACAGTTTTTAATTTCGAAGGTTGTCTCCCTTTCGGTGGTATCTATTTTAAAAGAATGGCTTCCTCAGGAAGCAGAGAAATTCTCGATTAAATGGCCTAATGATATATATTACAACCATAAAAAGATAGCAGGGATATTGATTGAAAATCTATTGTTGGGAGATGAAATACAAAATTCGATTGTGGGAATAGGACTGAATGTCGAACAGATTGATTTTCCTTCTAATTTACCTAATCCAATATCGTTGAGACAGATAAATGACCAGCTATCGTATGATAAAGATCTAATGATAGAACAAATAAGAGATAAAGTTGTATTCTTACTCCGACATTCAGATGAGTTATTTTTCAGAAATCAATTAAATACAGCCTATTTGTCCGTATTATACAAGATACATGAATATTCATTTTTTTCTGATAAAAGCGGTGTTTTTAGAGCTCAGATTGTAGATGTTATGCCGGATGGAAGGCTTGTGTTGGAGACAGAAGAAGGAGAACACAGATTCTATTATTTTAAAGAGGTCTCTTTCCTCCCTCATTGTACAGACGATGATCATTCTCATTAACCATCCTTACAAATTTTGTTCTAATCTATCAAATTTATAATTTTGTTGAAGAATTGTTATCTAACTAAATTTTTACGATCGTGTTGAATATTATGATTATCAACGGACCTAATTTGAATATGTTGGGGAAACGAGAACCAACTATTTATGGGTCTCAATCATTCGAGGAGTATCTTGATATACTCAAGGAAAAATATCCTGATTTGAATTTAAGCTATTTCCAGTCAAACATTGAAGGGGAGTTGATTAATGTGATACAGGAAACCGGTTTTATCTGCGATGGAATCGTCTTAAATGCAGGCGCATATACTCATACTTCGTTGGCTATTGCAGATGCCATACGATCAATTAATTGTCCAGTTGTTGAGGTACACATATCAAATGTACATAAGCGTGAAGAGGTGCGTCATCATTCTTTTTTGTCACCTGCATGTCGAGGCGTTATATTAGGATTTGGCATGGATTCATATCGTTTGGCGTTAGAGGCATTGATTCAAATCAATCAGCAGCGACAAGATGAATGCTGAGAAGTATCTTTCTGATCCTGTCATCTCTAAATATCGTTCCTATCTTTTATTGGAACGTTCCTTGTCTGACAATACGGAGTTATCTTACTTTGAAGATTTAGCCAAATTACTTGATTATCTTTCCGATGCTCATATTGATTACAAAGAAGTAACACATGAGATTTTGGAGGATTTCATCATTGATATGTCTGAAGTAGGTATCGCTCAACGCTCTCAAGCGAGGGTGATATCTGGCATTAAATCATTTTATAAGTTTCTTTTAGCAGAAGGCATCTTAGCAGATGATCCAACAGAATTGATTTCTGCTCCTAAGTTGCCGCTTCATCTGCCTACGGTTTTAACCTTACAGGAAGTCAATGCTATTATTGATAGTGTGGATTTATCAGAGCCTTTAGGACAACGGAATAAGGCTATTTTAGAAACACTATATAGTTGTGGGCTGCGTGTTTCAGAACTGGTGAATTTAAAAATCTCTAATATTTACATTAAAGAAGAGTATATCTCTGTTATTGGTAAGGGGAATAAGCAACGATTAGTACCTATTTCACGAAAAGCATTACGAGAAATCTCCAATTGGATGCAAGATCGTTGTCACCTGCCTATTCAGAATGGACAACAGGATTATCTTTTTTTAAATCGAAGAGGTAAGCAGTTGACTCGTGTGATGATCTTTTATATTGTAAAACAGCAGGCAGAATTAGCTGGCATTAAGAAGGAGATCAGTCCGCATACCTTCCGTCACTCCTTTGCGACCCATTTGTTGGAAGGAGGAGCTAATCTTAGAGCCATACAGGAAATGTTAGGACATGAATCCATTTTGACAACTGAAATCTATTCACATATCGATACACAACGTCTCAGAGAAGAGATCATACAGTTTCATCCTAGAAATAAAGGAGGTTTATAGAGATTACTTCTTTACTACACCACCACCGATCACACGTCCATTTTTATATAAAACGACAGATTGTCCAGGCGCAACGCCCCACACAGGTTCGTCAAATATCAATTTCATTTTTTCTCCTTCTATCTCAGCTTTTGCTGACATGGCAGGACTGTTGTACCGTATTCGTGCCTCTACTTTGGGATCTTCCATGATTTCTTCAACATGCGTGAATTGACAGTTTACAGCATGTAGGGTCGATGCGAGCAAATCGTCACGTTCTCCCAGTTTCACCGTGTTTTTCTTTGCATTGATTCCTGCCACATAGCGAGGTTCACCAAATGCTATTCGGAGACCTTTTCGTTGCCCGATGGTATAATTCTGAAATCCCTGGTGTGTGCCGATTTTTCTTCCTTGCATATCGACAAAGTGACCTGGGACACATTTTTGATCAAAATCCTCTACGTTTTTCCGAAGGAAATCTCTGTAGTCATCGTTTGGTATAAAACAGATTTCTTGACTTTCAGTTTTGGTAGATAATTTCTCATAGCCACGATCCTTGGCCATCTTACGAACCTCTTTCTTGGTGTATTGACCTAGGGGGAAAAGTGTCCGAGCCAGATGTTCCTCTTTGATTCTCCAAAGGAAGTAGGTTTGGTCCTTTAGTGTATCCGCTGCCTCACTGAGATAGAGATGACCTTTGTTCTCTTTGATTTGAGCATAATGACCGGTGGCGATAAAATCACAACCAAATTGATCGGCTACTTCAATGAGTTTTCCCCATTTGATGGTTGCATTACATAACACACATGGATTGGGTGTACGTCCGTTCATATACTCATCAATAAAGTTCTGTATGACAAGTTCACGGAAGTTTTCTCTGAAATCGATGATATGATGTTCGAATCCCAGCTTTTCAGCCATGTGTTTCGCTTCCATGATAGCATCGATTGTACAGCATCCTTTCTCTTTGGCCAAGCAACTCTCTTTCATGCTATCCCATGTGCGATAGGTAGCCCCGACAAGTTCGTACCCTTGTTCCTGTAATAATATTGCTGACATGGTGCTATCAATGCCGCCACTCATTGCCATTAATACTTTTCCTTTGCTCATTTTTCAGTATCTTTAGAACTTACCTTTGGATTCTTCGAACTTCTTTTTACCCGATGAAATCGTGCTTTTGAAGATTATAATAAAGACTCTATAACCTTAGGGAAATATTCATACTCCAGTGCATGAACATTATGAGCAACATCCTCCGGTGTATCCGTTGGTTTTACCTCCACTTTGGCTTGAAAGATGATAGCACCCTCGTCCAAGTTCTCGTTTACATAGTGAATGGATATGCCACTCTCTTTATCCTTATCTGCAACAACTGCTTCATGAACGTGCATTCCATACATTCCTTTCCCTCCATGTTTTGGTAATAGAGAAGGATGAATGTTGATGATTTTATTTGGGAAAGCTTTGATGATCTCTTCAGGCACTTTCAGTAAGAAACCAGCCAAAACAATTAAATCAGCATTCTCTTCTTTTAAGAAATGAAGGATATCTCCATTTTTCCACTCCTCTTTTGTAAAATATTTAAAAGGAACTCCCAATTTTTCTGCTCTAACTTTCACGTATGCATCCGCTTTGTTTGATAATATGCATGGAAATTCCACTTCTTTGTTAGCAGAAAAATAGGAAATGATGTTTTCAGCATTTGAACCTGAGCCAGAAGCAAAAATTATAATTTTTTTCATGTTTTATGTTATTGTTTGAAAATCAATAAAATACAGAAAATAGTAAAACTTAAAATTTGTTAAAAAATTGCACAATTTTTTTATAATGTGCAATATCACTAAAAATTCCTTAACAATAATTATTTTATATCGTTAAAAAATTGTTCCTTTGCACCGCAAATTTAATAAAAAAATTAGTACTTAAATTATTAACTAAAAATTTAGAATTATGTCTGACGTAGCAGCAAAAGTAAAAGAGCTTATTGTAGAGAAGTTGGGTGTATCAGAAGCAGAAGTAACTGATGATGCAAGTTTCACAAATGACTTGGGTGCAGATTCTCTTGACACTGTAGAGTTGATTATGGATTTTGAAAGAGAATTTGGTGTACAAATTTCTGATGATCAAGCTCAAAAAATCACTACTGTAGGTGAAGCAATAGCTCACATTGAAAATAGCGTGAAATAAAATTCACTTTATGAGTTTGAAAAGAGTTGTAGTAACGGGGTTAGGGGCGATTACTCCCATTGGAAATTGTGTTTCAGATTACTGGAACAATTTGCTTAAGGGAGTGAGTGGTGCCAACCTCGTTACTCTTTTTGATGCATCAAAGTTCAAGACACGTTTTGCTTGTGAGGTGAAGGACTTCCATCCGGAGGATTTCTTTGATCACAAGGATATACGGAAATATGATCGTCATGTTCTATTTGCTTTGGTAGCGTCAAAAGAGGCGGTTGAAGATTCTGCGTTGAATCTTGAGGAGACGGATAAGAATCGTGTGGGTGTTATCTTTTCTACTGGAATCGGGGGAATAGGTTCGTATGAGCATGATTTTTCAGAGTATTTAAAGAATACTGATCTGCCTCGTTTCAATCCATTTTTTATCACACGAATGATTGCCAATATGGCAGCTGGACATATCTCGATGCAGTACAATTTCAGAGGTCCTAATTTTGGAGTTGTATCGGCTTGTGCTTCATCGACACATGCTTTAGGTCTTGCTTATGACCAGATTCGTCTGGGAAGGGCTGATGTGATGATAACTGGAGGAACAGAGGCTCCTATTACCATAAGTGGAATAGGAGGATTTAATGCCATGCGTGCACTTTCAACTCGTAATGATGAGTATCAGACAGCTTCTCGTCCATTGAGTGGGTCGAGAGATGGTTTCGTCTTAGGAGAGGGAGCCGGTTGTTTGGTTCTAGAGGAGTATGAACATGCGGTAAGACGTGGTGCTCATATTTATGCGGAGATGGTAGGTATGGGAGCTTCGGCAGATGCCTATCATATCACAGCCACTCATCCTGATGGATTAGGGGCTGTTCTTGTTATGCAGAACGCATTAAAGGAGGCGGGATTGTCTGTGGAAGATGTCGATTACATCAATATTCATGGTACTTCTACACCGAATGGTGACCCTTCTGAAATAAAGGCGATTCAAACGGTGTTTGGTGATGCGGCAAAAAAATTGAATATCAGTTCCACTAAGTCGATGACGGGCCATTTAATGGGTGCAACGGGAGCTGTCGAATCAATTGCTTCTGTGTTGGCCATCCAGAACGATGTGGTTCCTCCTACGATTAATCATCAGGAGGGGGACGAGGATCCGGAGATTGATTATTCGCTTAACTATACGTTCAATACTTCACAGCGTCGGACAGTGCGTGTCGCAATGTCCAACACGTTTGGTTTTGGTGGCCATAATGCCACGGTTGTATTTAAAAAATTAGTGTATTAGTGTTTATAAAAAAAATAGTTAACAATATAAGGCTCTTGATGGTTCGTCGCAAGGAGCCTTATTTTATGTTAAAAGAGCTATTAGGATTTGCTCCTAAAAATATGGAGTATTATGAGTTGGCTCTCCTCCACAAATCATTTTGTGCTAAGGATAAGCAAGGCCATAGAATTAATAATGAACGATTGGAATATCTGGGAGATGCTATTCTTGAGGCAGTCGTCTCGGATGTCCTTTATAGAATGTTCCCTGATAAGGAAGAGGGATATCTGACGAGCCTTCGTTCGAAGATTGTGCAACGTGAGACTTTGAATAAACTGGCAGTGGATATGGGAATCAATAAGATGATGACAATTCCAAAGACCTTGCATTCTCATAATCTGAACGTCTATGGTAATGCTTTTGAAGCGCTTTATGGTGCTATCTATTTGGATAGAGGGTATAAGAGAGCCTTCGGATTCATGCAGGATGTTGTGTTTAAGTCGTATTTGGATATACCATCGTTGGCTGTTGTAGAACAGAATTTCAAATCTCGATTGATTGAATGGGGACACAAATATAAAGTTGACGTCGATTTCATCACGTATTTTGAAAAAAAAGATAGAGATAATAACATTATTTTTTATTCTAAAGTGACGATTGCTGGAATCGATATCTCCGAAGGTGTTGGCTATTCTAAAAGAAGTTCTCATCAAGAGGCTGCAAAGAAAGCTCTGCAACGGATCAATGCGGAGAAAGACTATTTTAGTCAGATTGTAAATAATCATAGATGATCTTGTTTTTAGCGTTATAAAAATAGTATAACATGGAATGTGTGCATTTAGGAAAAATGGTGTTCGAGAAGGCGAAGAATTTTGCCAATCGTTCTATTTTAAAATATCATGATGATGTTTTGGGGAAGTGGAAGGACGTCACATGGGGTGAACTGGCCGCTCAGGTTAAGGTGATTGCTAAATCACTGATTGAAATGGGCGTGAAGGAAGAAGATCGTGTGGCTATCTTTTCACAAAATATGGTCGAAATCATTGCTGTGGATCTGGCTTGTCAGGCTGTTCGTGCCACAACCGTTCCTCTTTATGCGACCTCTTCTTCATCTCAAGTGAATTATATTGTAAATGATGCTCAAATTGAATTGATTTTTGTGGGTGAACAGTATCAGTATGATCGTGCTGTTGAAGTGTTACATCAGTCTAATTACCTAAAAAAAATCGTTGCGATAGATCCTGCTATTCAGTTGTCTGGTATTGATGCTTCTATCTCTTTCGATGCTTTTATCAAGCATGGAAAAGAATCGACGACAGCCGATAAACAGTTGAAAGAGAGATTGAGCCATCTCTCATTGCATGATTTAACCACTTTGATATACACTTCTGGTACAACGGGTGAACCGAAAGGTGTCATTATCCGTCAATCAAACTACCAGCAAGCTTTTCATATTCATAATATTCGTCTGACTAACGTGTCAGATAAGGACTTGTCGTTGTCATTCTTACCACTCAGTCATATCTTTGAGCGAGCATGGTCTTATTTCTGTATGCTGAATAATATTGTGGTGGCGGTGAATAAGGATCCTAAGAAAATCCAATCCGTTCTAAAAGAGGTGCGTCCGTCATATATGTGTGCAGTTCCTCGTTTCTGGGAAAAGATTTATATGGGTGTGAATGATAAAATTGATTCCTTCTCTCCTTTTATGCAGAAGGTGATGCGTCGAGCAATCAAAGTGGGCGAGATATGCAATTTGGAATACAGACGTTATGACAAGGAGATTCCTACATTGCTTTCGATTCAATATTGGTTTTATGAACATACATTGTTTAAGATCCTGAAGAAGGTGATAGGTTTGGATCGGGGACAGTTCTTCCCAACAGCGGGAGCTGCACTTTCTGATGATGTCAATATCTTCTTGCACAGTGTCGGTTTCAATATATGTGTGGGATATGGTTTGACAGAATCTACGGCTACAGTCTCTTGTTATAATCCAGCGAATCGAGATTATGAGATAAACTCTGCTGGCGATATCATGCCTGAGGTGGAGGTGCGGATCGGTGAGAATGACGAGATCTTATTGCGTGGTAAAACCATTACAGAAGGATATTATAACAGACCTGAGGCCAATGCCAGTGCTTTTGTGGATGGTTGGTTCCGTACGGGCGATGCAGGATATTTAACCAAACAGGGACGTCTCGTTATCCGTGAGCGTATCAAGGAACTATTTAAGACATCAAATGGTAAGTATGTAGCTCCGCAACAGGTGGAAAGTAAGTTGGTCGTGGATAAATATATCGAACAGGTAGCTGTCATTGCGGATCAACGGAAATATGTTTCTGCTCTGATTGTCCCAGCTTATTCTGTACTGAAATCGTATGCAGAAAGTGCTAAGATTAATTACGATTCCATCGAGGATTTATTGCAGAATGAAAAGATCATTGCATTCTATGAGGGACGTATCCAACATCTTCAGACCGACTTGTCTGCCTATGAGCAGGTGAAGAAGTTCACACTGTTGTCTCGTCCGTTTACACCGGATAATGATGAGTTGACGCTGACGTTGAAGTTAAAACGAAAGGTGATCGCTCAGCATTATGAGAAAGAGATTGAGAATATGTATAAAGAGAATTAATAATTAAAGATACAATATGGCAGTTTACAGTAAATCATTTAATGATACGAAGAACAATATTAGTTCGAGTGCAAAAAATTTCATGGAAAAAAGCAATAAGTTCAAAAAGATGTTGTTACCGTTGGGCATTATTCTTGTAGTAATCTTTATTGCTTCAAAGTGTTGTACAACAATCGATTCAGGTTCGGTGGGAATCAAGTTCTATAAGTGGTCGAGTGATTCAGACAAACATGGTGGTGTGATTGGAACCTGTAAAGGATGGGTATGGTATAACCCGATTACACAGAATGTATTTGAGTATCCTACCTATGTACAACGTAAAACGTATGCTGCATTCTCTGTAAATGCGAAAGATGCTAGTATATTTACGATGGATCCGACCATAGCCTATCGTTTGAATCCTGAGAAATCTATCGATGTCTTTATAAAATATAGAAAGTCATTACAGGATATAGAGAATGGTTATATCTTAACTTGTATCTATGAAGCTTATCGTATTTGTGCGAACCAATATACGTCTGATTCTTTGATGGCGAATCGTGGGGGATTCGAGAATGCCGTTCGTGAGCGTTTGGAGAGAAGCTTAGGAGCTGAAGGTTTCATCGTAGAGGAGTTCACCTCTCAAATCACTCCTCCTAACACATTGGCTGAGGCAATTAATGCGAAGAATGAGGCTGTGCAGAATGCTTTGAAGGCTGAAAACAAGGTGAAAGAGGCCGAGGCAAATGCAAAGATAGAGATTGCGAAAGCACAAGGTGAGGCGAATGCGTTAAAGATCAAGGGTGATGGTGAGGCTTATTACAACCGTGTTGTGGCTTTGTCATTGAACGATCTGTTGGTACGTCAGTATGCAATTGAGAAATGGGACGGTAAGCTTCCTACCTATATGACAGGAGATAAAGGAGCTACACCAATCATCGGTATAAAATAATAAATAATTATAGAATCATGATTACGATAGACCAACTGAAGAATGTGTTGGAACGCGAGGATGCGTTGAGGAGGTATCTTTGACATAGATGCTAAACTAGTACAAATTGAGGAGGAGGAACTCCACACACAGGCCCCTGGCTTTTGGGAGGATCAGAAAAATGCTGAAAAGCAGATGAAGAAGATCAAAGACCTAAAACGTTGGGTGGAAGGATACAATGAAGTGAAGGCGGCAGCAGATGAGTTGCAACTTTCCTTTGACTTTTTCAAGGAAGAGGCAGTTACGGAAGCAGAAGTGGATGAAGCCTATGCACATGCAATCGATTTGATCGAGAAATTAGAGCTTCAGAACATGCTTCGCAAGGAAGAGGATAAGATGGGTGCAGTCTTGAAAATTGTAGCTGGTGCGGGTGGAACCGAAGCCCAGGACTGGGGCGATATGTTGATGCGTATGTATCTTCGTTGGTGTGAGGCAAAAGGATATAAGACAGAGATTGCCAACTTGTTGGAAGGTGATGAGGCAGGTATAAAATCTGTTACCATCAAAGTGGAGGGAGATTATGCGTATGGTTATCTGAAGAGTGAGAATGGTGTCCACCGTTTGGTTCGTGTCTCTCCGTTCAATGCACAAGGGAAACGTATGACTTCGTTTACATCCGTTTTTGTTGTACCTTTGGTGGATGATACGATAGAGATTGAAATCAACCCTGCTGGATTATCGTGGGATACCTTCCGTTCGAGTGGTGCAGGAGGTCAGAATGTGAACAAAGTGGAATCGGGTGTTCGTTTGCACTATAAGTTCCACAATGTATTGACAGACCAAGATGATGAGATTGTGATTGAGAACACGGAGACGCGTGATCAGCCTAAAAATAAGGAGAATGCCTTACGTCTGTTGAAATCTCAGTTGTATGAGATTGAATTGGAGAAAAGACGAGAAGAGTCGGCCAAGATCGAAGCAGGAAAGAAGAAGATTGAATGGGGGTCACAGATTCGTAGTTATGTCTTTGATGATCGTCGTGTGAAAGATCATCGTACGGACTATCAGACCTCTAATGTGCAGGCAGTTATGGATGGAGATCTCGACGCATTTATAAAAGCGTATCTGATGGAATTCGGAGGAGCAGATTGATATCAATCTATACTCAAAAAATCCCTTTTCATCGTATATCTGAATATTATTATCTAAACTGATCCATATATGAGACATTATTATTTAGTTTCTATTGTAGCAATACTCACACTCTTCTTTGCTTGTGAAAAGCCGGAGATAGAGGGTATTGTGTATAATGAGGTTTCCAAAGAGGATATACTTGGGGGGTGGAAGATTAAGGATATTGAGTTTCAGTTGGTATATAATGCAGCCAATCCAATGGCATGGATGATGCCTACATTGAAAGAGAAGATGCAGGCGAACTTGCGGGAAAAGATTCGATTGGGATCGCTTTATATAAAGCCCGATACGATGTATTATATCATTGAGTATGATGATGGTACGCCTACCAGAGTACATCGATATGGAGCCTATACGCTGACGGCCAATCCAGCCATGATTCATCCTGAGTATGATCATTTGATATGCAATGCCTATGCCAAATCATTTTATGTCAAGTATGAAGAGGATAGGTTATGTTTGTATCTGGTCAAGGATGGGGTTATCGAGATGTTGCGTGATGATGGATCGCTCTCAAAGGCGACGGTCAATCTGATTGATCGAAACATTGATGATGCACAGTTTTATATGTATCTAGAGCGAAATCATCTGCCTCTTTACGACGAAATAGATTCATTGTTTTATGGAGGGAAGGCGAACTGAAATGGTTCGTCTTTTTTGTGCAGAAAAGGTATGGTAAGATAGTAAAATAAAATATTGGGGGGAAAGAAAAAACGTATAATTTGTTCTGAGAATTTTATAGTCTATATATAATTTTTTTATATTTGTTTTTCGTAATAGAATAAATATAGTTTTTTGATTCATGACAAACACAGACCGAAACAAATTACATGTGTTGGTAGTTTTTTTTGCAAATGAGATGTCTCAGGAGGAGTTTCCTTATTTCCGTGGGGCGGTCATTCATGCCATGGAGAATGCCAATGTGTTATTTCATAATCATCTGAGTGATGATGAGTTCCGATATAAGTATCCGTTGATTCAATATAAGCGCATACGGAAAAAAGCCGCAATAGTATGTGTTGGAGAAGGGACAGAGGTGATAGGAGAATTCTTTAATAGTGCGGATTTCAGGTTTCAGATAGGACCTCGTTTGGTAGATATGGAAATAGATCACGTAGATGCCAGACAAACACTGGTGCAAGTCTGGGACACGGAGTTCCGTTATACGTTGCGCAAATGGTTGCCATTGAGTTCGGATAATTACCACACTTACCAATCGTTGGAAGGCATAGTGGAGCAATGTGCGTTCTTGCAAAACATCTTGATAGGCAACATTCTATCCTTCTGCAAAGGGGTAGGCATAACGATAGAGCAAGAGATAAAGTGTGTGATCACCCAAATCATGGAGACACGCACCTATGCCTACAAGGGCGTCAAGATGCAAGGCTTAGATGTGGAATTCAAAAGCAACGTCAGCCTGCCCGACTATATTGGACTGGGCAAGGGGGTGAGTTTGGGGTTTGGGATGGTGAAATCAGAGAATAAAAAATAATATAACATAAAAATTCATGAGTGAAGTGAGGTATTTATACGGAGCGGCGGTGCAAGGCATACAAAGCTTCATTTTTCAGACAAACAAGCTTCGGGAGATAGTCGGAGCGAGCGAGCTGGTGGAAGAGATATGCACCAGCAAGTTCAAAGAAATCGTAGGAAATGGCTATGCCGAATATGATGAAGCGAGTGGTTATGGCTCCGTTCTTCACGCAGCTGGCAATATCAAGTACATTTTTAAAGACAAGACCAGTTGTGAAAACACTGTCCGTGAATTTCCAAAAGCAATTTTTGAATTCGCACCCGGCATCACAGTCAGTCAAGCTGTGGTGGAGATGTCTGGTGAGTATTGTGATTTCAAGACAGCAGTCAACAAACTGGAAAAGCGTCTCCATACGCAACGCAACAAACCAATGCGCAGTTCAACATTAGGGCTGATGGGTATTGAACGTAGTCGGCAGACAGGGTTGCCAGTCACTTTTGTGAAACCAGAGACAAGGTTTGGCAAAAAAGAGGAGTTGCATTTGGATGAAGGGACAAAAGCAAAACTGTATGCAGACCCTTCAGGAGAAAGGTTGAAAACTACTAAAAAACTGTGTGAGAAGGCATTTGGCATCTCTTTTAAAGATCATGACGACAGGATAGCATATAATATTGAAGATATCACTGAGAAGAACGATTGGGTCGCCATCATTCATGCCGATGGTAATGGATTGGGACAAGTTGTTCAAAAAGTTGGAGTAGACCCATCTAGATTTAAAGATTTCTCTGAGAAGTTGGATGCGGCAACAACAAAATCAGCGATTGAAGCATATAACAAAGAACACAATCTCAAAGATGATGAATTGATTCCTATTCGCCCGATTGTATTGGGTGGCGACGATTTGACAGTTATTTGTCGTGCTGATTTGGCACTTGATTTTGTCACAACTTTCATCTCCCAATTTGAAAAAAATACCCGAGAGATGTTGAAAGACGATAATGGAGGACTTTTATTGAAGGATGTTTTTGAAAATGAGACAGACAAACGTTTGACCGCTTGTGCCGGCATTGCCTACATCAAGTCGTCTTTTCCATTCTATTACGGATACAATTTAGCAGAGACTCTCTGCTCTTTAGCAAAAAAAGATGCCAAAGACAAGCAGGAAATTAAGGACGGCAAAAAACTGCCTAAATCCTGCCTAATGTTCCATAAAGTACAGGATTCGTTTACCGAGGATTGGAACGCCATTGCCCAGCGCGAACTTACTCCGCAACCCAATGTCAGTTTCCAATTCGGACCATACTATATAAAAGAGGATAGCCGATGGTCTGTGGATGAATTGAAGGGTTGTGTCAAGAATTTAGATGGCAAGGAAGGCAATGCTGTCAAGTCGCATCTGCGCCAATGGATGTCGCTTTTGCATGACAATCCTGAAATGGCAAAGCAAAAGTTGCTTCGATTGAAGTCAATGACTACTAATAAGGAATTATTGAATTTGATAGAAAAAGTAACTTTTGAATACAAGGATAAAAATGAGTCATATAAGTCGCCCGTTTACGACATCCTTGCCATTCATACTATCAACAACCAAAAAACCAACAACCAAAAAACGAAGGAGGACGAGTAATGGACAAAAAACACACAATAAAATATAGCATAGAGTTTCACACCGATTGGCACTGCGGTTCGGGCTTAGCTGCCGGAGCCGACGTAGATGCCTTGGTGGTGAAAGATGAAAAAGGAATGCCTTTTATTCCTGGCAAAACAATCAAAGGTTTAGTTCGTGAGGCCGTGGAAGAAATTAGAGGTTTTCAAGGAAAACAGGATGCAGAAGCGTTTGTCAAGGCATTCGGTTTCTTTGATGATAAAGAGCAGAAAGAAAAAGGATGTATGTTTTTCAGCAATGTTACGTTAGAACCCAATGAATATGAGGCTATTGTTTCCAATGATGCCGCCCGTTTCATGTATCGCGATATCGCCAGCACTGCTATTGATGACAATGGTATTGCTAAAGAACATAGTCTGCGAAAAACGGAAGTAGTGGTGCCATGCACTTTGCACGGTGAAATACTGAATGTGCCCGAAGAAATGGCTGATGAAATCGTCCGTTCATTTGGCTTTATCAAACGATTAGGGCAAAATCGCAACCGAGGTTTAGGACGTTGTACTATAACAGGAAGAAAGGAGGGTGACAATGAAAATGCTTAAATTCAAATGCACATTACTTTCTGATGTGATACTCAACCAAAAAGCATCTACCGAAGGACCGAACCAAACGCTCGACTTCATTCCGGGAAGTTGTTTCCTCGGCATTGTGGCAAGCGAATACGATAAGTTTGAAAAAGAAGGTAAAGCTATGGAGATTTTCCATAGCGGTAAAGTTCGTTTTGGTGATGCGCATCCTTCCAAAGGTGATGTTCGGGGATTGAAAATTCCGGCTTCGATATTTTATCCGAAACTAAAAAAGATTACTGATGGTGAAATATACATTCATCATTTAATTCCGAATTTGGAAGATGAAACATTGAAGAAAAAGCAATTGAAGCAATGCCGTAACGGTTTCTATACTTTTGCTGAAGATAAAGCTACAGAGGTGAAAACCGAAATGAACTTCGCTATCAAATCGGCATATGATAGGGAGAAACGTCGCTCGGAAGATAATAAGATGTACGGTTACGAGTCGTTGCAAAAAGGACTTGAACTCTATTTTGAAGTACAGGTCGAAAATGACGATTTGGCGAAAGACATCAAAAACGCATTGGTCGGAAAGAAACGCGTTGGTCGTTCACGTACTGCTCAATATGGATTGGTGGAAATAGCTGAAACCGATTATAGCGATGTGAAGTGTGAAAAGTCAGAAAACAACATCGTTACTGTCTATGCTGATGGCCGCTTGATTTTCTTGGATAAATATGGTTTGCCGACTTTCAGACCGACAGAAGAACAGCTCGGGTTGCCTAAAGAGGCCAAGATTCTTTGGGAGAAATCTCAAATCCGCACATTCCAATATGCACCGTGGAACTATAAACGCCAATGTTTTGATGCCGATCGTTGTGGTATCGAAAAAGGCAGTGTATTCGTGGTAAATGTTTCAAAGTGTGACAATTTGCCCGAACTAAAATCACAATATCTAGGTTCTTACAACAATGAAGGTTTTGGTAAGGTGATTTACAATCCGGACTTTTTGAAGGCAAAAGAGGAAGGTCAAGCTTTATATATAATTGACGACGAAGTAAAAGATTCTTCTAAGCCAGAGAAAAAATCATTAAGTGGGTCTTCTTTGTTGAACTATATTCAAAAGCAACAATCGGAAGAAAACAAGGATAATTGCATTTATTCAAATGTCAATAAATGGGTAAATGACAATAAAACAGTATTCCAAGGCAAAGAGAAGTTTGCTTCACAATGGGGAGCTATACGCGGCATTGCTATGGCAACAAAAGACGATTCTAAAATCATAGAAAACGTGATTACTTATATTGGTCACGGCGTAAAATCGTCAGATTGGGATCGCAATCGCAGAAAACGTTTGGAAGAGTTTATGAATGAAAATAATGCTAATATCAGAGAGGCATTAGTCAACCTTGCCGCAGAAATGGCAAAGAAATGTAGAAAGGAGGTTAACGAATGAAAACATCAGGATATACACATCGCTTCTTGGCTCGTTTTGTCATAGAGGCAGAAACTCCGCTTGCTGTAGGCAGCGGAGAAAAAGATATACTTACGGATGCACTTGTGGCAACCGATGTGAACGGCTTGCCGTACATCCCCGGAACTGCTATTGCTGGTGTGGTAAGGCACATGATTGAAGAAATAAAACCAGAAGACTTTAATGTCAATAAAATCTTTGGTTTTCAAGATAAAAAAGACGGACGTGGTTCTGAAATAATCTTTACCGAAGCCAAAATTCTCAACTCGAAAGGCGAAGTGGTTGACGGAATGAATCTAAAATCAAAGGAAGATTCGTTGCTGAAATATTATGATGAGCTTCCTATTCGCCAGCATGTTCGCATCAATGAGAAAGGCGTAACTGACAAATCTGGCAAATTTGACGAGCAAGTCTGTTTCGCCGGAACTCGTTTCTGTTTTGAATTGGAAATGGTGGCGAAGTGTGAGACCATTGACAACTTTAACAAGATATTGGAGCAAGTCCAACGCCAGACCTTCCGTATTGGCGGAGGCACTCGAAGTGGCTTTGGCAAAATCAAAGTTGTAGATTTACAAACAAAGACCCTTGATTTAACCAAACAAGAACAACGGAAAGAATATTTGGAAAAGTCTTCTTCATTGAATTCGGATTTTTGGGATTCAAAATACCATAAACCAGAAAGCAATGATAAAAATGACGGCAGGGTTAAATACGAACTAAAACTTCAACCAGAAGATTTCTTCCTTTTCGGTAGTGGCTTCGGCGATGAAGAAGCAGACATGACTCCTGTTAAGGGAAAAAAGGTTGTTTGGAAAGAAGACAAAGGTGAATTGTCAGAAGACCTTGTGCTGATTCCAGCAACATCGGTGAAGGGAGCGTTGGCACATCGTGTAGCATTTCACTACAACCGATTGAAAGAGCGTTTTGCAGGATGTACAGGTGACAAAGAGCCCAAAGTGGGTAATGAAAACGAAGCTGTTCAGGTTTTGTTCGGTTACGAGAATCAGGAAGCGAAAAAACAAGTGCGTGGCAACTTACTTTTTTCTGATGTGATAGAAGACAAACGATTGGAAGATAAGATTCTCAACCACGTGGCTATCGACCGATTTACAGGCGGAGCCATAGATGGAGCTTTGTTTCAGGAAAAGACCACCTATGCTAAAGGACAAGAGTTCACGTTGACCATTCTTGCCAATGAAAAAGTTTTGAAAGGTGAAAAGATTCAAGAATCCCTTGAAGCGGCAATGATTGACATTTGCAAGGGGCTTTTGCCATTGGGCGGTGGCGTGAACCGCGGCAATGGAGTATTTACGGGAACTCTAATGCTCGGTAATGATGTTATTTATCCAAGAAAGGAGGCATAATTATGAAAATAGAAAAATCAAAATATCAAGGTTATCTGTGGTATAGTGACAATAAAGAGCCACAAGTCCTAAACAATGAAGTTTTTGAACTTGAAGTTGCTGATAACGCAAATCCTTTCGTTATTGAAGGGCAATTGTTCGATGGTCAGAAATCCATAAGCATAAAATATGTTGATGGCAAGTATATCGTCAACACATACGATTTGAATACTCTTGATGGAGTAATGCAAGAGCAAACATTTCATTCTCACAGAATGGAAGGCAAACTATTGAAGTTCATACAAATCTGGAAAAATCAGTCTGATGAATTGTGCGAAGGGATGCAGGTCTTGCAGCCAGCTGAATTAGTATTTGTTGGATTTAATGACAAGGAGGATTGATTATGGCAACAATAAAAGCACCGTTTAATTTTGTACCGCTAAGTGATAAAGTGTTCTTCCCTGATTGGGCAGATAAGATATCACAGGATATTCCATTCGAAGATGGCGTATCAGGAACCATTGATCTAAAAATCACGGCACAAACACCCATTTTTGTACGCAATGGACATACAAAAGAAGATGCAGAGGCAAAAAACGAAAGGTATGCATCGTTTTCAAGAACTCCAGACAACCAGTATTTCATCCCTGCTACAAGTATTAAAGGGTGCATCAGGAATGTGCTGGAAATAATGTCGTTTGGAAAGATTACTCAAGTTGACAATCAGAGTTTTGGTTTACGAGATTTAAACAACAATGATTATCGCTCCCAAATGAAAGGAATTCGCTGTGGTTGGCTACAATATACAGATAATGGATATCATTTGTATGATTGGGGAGAACCAGGAAGAATTTCTGTCGAAGCTATCGACAAAAAGTTCAATACAAAACTAGCACAATTTGTCAAGGGTGATAACTTCAAAGACGATGGGAACAAAACTGCAAAATATAAATACATGCTATGCAATGCAGAATCTTCATGCAAAGTGGACAAGTTTACAAAAGACGAAGAATTGCAAAAAGCGAAATTGATAGCCAATAAAATTGAGCCTCGAAAGTTTTACAAGTTTGGAGGCAATCAAGAAGGCATACTTGTATTTACTGGACAACCTAGTCAAAGGAAAAAGGTGTTTGACAGAAAGAGTGGAAAAGAGAAGTGGACTGGAAAATATTATGAATTCGTATTTTTGAAGCCAGATAGAGAATCATCTATAGCATTGTCTGACGAATTGGTTAAAACGTTCAAAACAATACATGCAGAATCTCCTGATTTTAAAAATTTCTGGTGTAAAAAGATGTATGCAGGAGAACGAATACCTGTTTTTTTCAAAAGGGAAGGAAACAATATTCATAGTATCGGATTGGCTTATATGTATAAATACCCTTTTGAGAAATCTGTGCTTGATGCTATTCCTGACGAACATAAAAATGTTGAAAAACTAGACTTGGCAGAATGTATTTTTGGCTATACGCAAAAAACAAAAGCATTACGAGGTCGCGTCCAATTCACACATGCGTTCGCAGTCGGACAGCCAACTGCACTTGCAGGGAAAGTCTTCGTCTCTGCCACACCGCATCCATCTTTTTACCCTCTTTATGTTGAAAATGGCCGTGATTGGAATAATGCACAAAGGATAGCAGGAAGGAAACGTTATCCTATTAGAAATCAAGCAGATTATAAAAACGAGGGCACTACAGAAATGGAACAAACGTGTTCAATGCTTAATAAAGGTGTTTCTTTTGTTGAGAAAATCTATTTTCACAATCTAAAACCTATTGAATTGGGAGCACTTCTTTCGGCTATAACATTTCACGGGATGAACGACAAATGTTACCATAGTCTTGGATTTGGCAAAGCTTATGGATATGGGAAAGTCAAAATTTCGGATATGAAATTACAATTTGTCGAAGATACAATTGAAACATATATGTCATATTATGAAGATATGATGGGGCATTTTGTGGAACAAAACACAACTCCACAGATGAATAATAATCCATTTGCTGCATTGTCAGATAAAACTGAATCAAACAAATGGCTTAATTCCATGTATCTACAAGAGTTGGTGGCAATGGCAATAGGGATTCCACAAGGCATGGATAAAAAGTTCTCCTATATGAAGATGTCAACAAATAGAGACGGAAATGAATTCTTGAACGCGAAGAAGGATAGAGAATCTTTAGAACTCTATTCTAAAATTACTGGACAAGATATAGCGATTGAATCTGTTAAGAATAAGAAAGCAGAAAATAATAGTACAATTCCGTTAGTTCCAGAAACTGCTGAATCAGTCGACTATACACCTACAAATTTGCATGTGGGAGATATTGTAAGTGCCAAATGTATTGAGATGAAAAAAGTAATGATTGACTCTTGCAATTATAGTATTCAATTGGTTTTGCCAAAATTTTCCAATACTCAAATTCCTATTGGAGCGATGTTAAGAGTTAAAATCAAACAAATTTCTAAGGTTGGTAAAATTTGTCAAGTCGAATTAGTAGAATAAATGGCTCTATACTGCGAACAAAATAACATAATTCCAATGAATCTTCTCATCTCCACCCTCGGTGCCACGCCAGACATAATTGAAGAGACCATCGGAATCTTCAATTATGATAATGATGTTGATTTCTACAAAGGAAATCAACGTGTGCAAACTATGCGTGAACGGCTGTCTCCTGTTGATGAGGTTTGGCTTGTGGCTACAGATCAAAAGCATATCGTCAACCCCAAGGGTAACGATATTATCAGTGTCCAGGAAAGTTACGACTATATTCTTAAAAACTGCTCCAAATACGGTGCTGCAATCCGAGTGTTCGTGCTCGATGGTGTCGCCGACATTGTGAATGAAAGTGATGCCCGTGCATTTCACGATTTGCTGCTTCGTGTAGTGGCTTACGGTCATCAGCAAAAAGGGAATGGTAAATTATATCTCTCGCTCGCATGCGGACGCAAGACCATGAGCACGGATATGCAGGATGCCGCTCTTATTTTCGGGTGCGATAACCTGTTGCATGTACTTGGAGATAAAATGGAAGATGCAACACCGATGCTAATGGGGGCAATACCGACAAACGAAGCCGTCAAACCTCAAAAGGTTGATTTTGAGAATGAAAGATTTTTACGTTGTACTCCATCTACTACGTTCTTGGATGATGTTGAAAGTCAAAAAAAACAGTCACAGCACTTTTTTACCACCTATTATCTGAACGAGCAGGAGACACGCTCTAACTTTCATGTATTATATACACTTCCTCCCTCAAAAATCGAGAAACTCAAAAATGAGCATATAGGATTTGACAAGTCGAAGGAACTGGAAGAACTGGAGTGGCTAAAACAGTTGCCAAAGACAGATTTGCACTGCCATTTGGGCGGTGTGCTGAATCCTAAAGAAATTGTTGATGTGGCTGTAGGATTAAACGATGTTGTAAGGAAATTTTCAGAACAGAATTCCAATTATTCATCATGGCTCAATACAATCGATAGTTCCACAATAGATGTTTTTGTTAAACCCGAGTGGAAAGATTTGGTTAAAGAACGTGCTGAAAAGTTCAATGTACCAAAATGCTGTGTCGTAGCACCAATTTTGCAGCAATTCAAAGGAAAAGAAGATGAATTGACAAAACGTTGGTATGAGGAGAACTTCGAGACAAGTTTTTGCAACGTTGGAATAGATAAATACGAACGTCTCGGCGATTTGCAAGGTTCGTCACTTCTTGACCATCCGCATAGTTTGGAGTTGACAATGGATTTGTTGCTAAACCGTTGCATCCGTGAGAATGTGAAATATTTGGAAATCCGTTGTTCTCCGTTCAACTATGCCAGGGTGGGTTTCTATGTTGATGATGTTGTTCGGTTGATTTGCCGTATGATGGATTCTGTGAGTGACAAACTCAAGGCATCTCTCATTTTCATTATTTCACGTCATCGAGGAGACTCTACAGCCGATTATGTGGATTTGGTAAAACGATTGAGGAACAATCAATGGTTCAAAAAATTCTTCCGTGGTTTCGACCTTGCCGGCAACGAGAGCATCAAAACTCCCGAAGAGTTGCGAGATTCGTTTATGGATATAATGAAAGAGTGCTACAATATTACCATCCATGCCGGCGAAACGGAACCGGTGGAGAACATCTGGCAGGCGGTTTATCACCTGAATGCCGAGCGAATAGGTCATGGATTGCGTCTGCTTGAAAACGAGGATTTGCTCACCAAATTTCTTGAGCGCAGCATTGCCGTGGAAATGTGCCCGTCGAGCAATTTCCAGATTGTGGGCTTCCGCGACAACTATTTCCCGAAAGAAACAGCAAATTTGCCCGAATATCCACTAAAAGCCTATCTCGACCGGGAGTTGAAAGTCTCCGTCAATACCGATGACCCAGGCATCTCGCTCACCGACATGACCCACGAACTGCACAAAGCGGCTCGTATGACAAACGGTGGATTGTCTAAATGGGAGATTCTGCAATTGATCTGCAACGGCTTTCGCTCTGCATTTTACCCATACGAACAAAAGAAGCAATTGATTCGAAAAGCAGAAGAAAATTTAGCTGTTTTAATAAAAAATGGGAAGTTATGAAAAACGAAAATGTGATTTGTGTCTCATTGGATGCCTTGCGAACAGCATTTGACATCAATAAACAATATTGGGAAGCGGAAGTGTCGGAGATAAACGCCCTCCCCTTCTGCTATATTCAACGTGCAAAAGCAGAGATCGACTTTAACCACAAGCAACTTATTCCCTATGCCATTGTCAGGAATCACAAAGGGGAAATTTTATGTTACCAACGACACGGATCCGAGAAACGATTATCGGATCTCTATTCTGTGGGAATTGGCGGACATGTGAACGATCAAGACGAAGGCTCTTCCGTAGTTGAACGATTGACCAATGGACTACAACGGGAGTTTCTTGAGGAGGTGGGTATTTCTGTTCACAAAGAGCAATTCAACCTAATAGGCATGATTGACGAAGAGGAAACAGAAGTCGGGCATTGTCATACTGGGGTGGTATTTACCGTTGATATAAACAATGCAGACTTAACGTTCGACACGGAAATAGGTAACCCTCAGTGGAAAAGAATTGATGAGATGGATTTATCCAACTTCGAAAAATGGTCAACATTGGCCTTGAAGCTACTACGAAAAATTAGTTGACAAAGCCAAAAAGATGCATATTGTTTTATATACAAAACAAAAATTATTTAATTTCGTATTGCAATCAAAACAAAAATTACCTAATTTTGTCTTATATACGAAACAAAATAAAGAATATGTTGGATGTAAACCATATAAAAACTGTCCTTCGATCCAACCAAGTCATGGTGGAGAATGTGAAGGTGGTGCATCGAGATTTTGATTTCTACGATGGCGCTAATTTTGTGCTCGTAGGTGTACGTCGTGCAGGCAAGTCTTTCCTTTTATTCCAGCAGATGCAACATCTGTTGAACATAGGTAAGACATGGAAGGATATGCTTTACGTTAATTTTGAAGACGACCGACTTTTGGGATTCGAAGCAT
>Ga0247609_10001544_pt1 | contig 27059 bp, 3 predicted proteins | sample 172DNAGHGlowgp2_FD_193487 | JGI IMG/M metagenome (GOLD analysis project Ga0247609, IMG submission 193487) | Sheep rumen microbial communities from Palmerston North, Manawatu-Wanganui, New Zealand - 1728 DNA GHGlow gp2 | ecosystem: Host-associated > Mammals > Digestive system > Stomach > Rumen ...
CCAAAACAAAATGAAAACAATTAATGAAAATTTTTAAACCAAAAGATGTTAAAAAACACTCTGCACCAAATATTTGTCCCACCCACGAATGGCAAAAAAAACAAACCGTTTTTTGAGCAGCCTACCTCACGGGGTTGTATGGCGTGGTCGGACGCATTGTTGCTACAGATATGGAAGCCCTAACGGGCTTGGGCGAAACGGGCTGCTTCGCGAACGGATTGGCCTTTCATATCCGCACATTCCCGAACGGCAATATCCCGGGACGTATGTTTTCCAATTGTTTTACGATAAAGTGGGGGTGACCTTAGACAAAGCTTATTATGATAGCTATGCGTGTCCTGTCCGCTGCGTCCGTGACAGAGAATAGGCGAGAAAAGCATTAGGTATGATACTCAACAAGACCGTCCCATTCCGGGGCGGCCTTTTTCAGTTCGCCCGACATAGACATAATCTAACGGGTGAAGGTCCCGGGCGCGGCCTTATAGCGGCAAGCGTACAGCCATTTGTCAGTTTACAGGAGTGTCGCCTTTACTGGCGACCTTTTTGCGGCAGGAATGCCGCAACTCCTATGTCGCTGCATATACAACACGGAAAAACCCTTTGTCATGTCAATGCGCTGTCCCTAACTCCTCCGGAACTTGTGGAAATCGCTCGCGTCCCACGACTGATACAACAAAATATGATGTATTTCGTTGATAATCATAATGAAAAGACGGAGGTCGTTGGCCGCGAACCACTTGATGGCCGCCGTCTCCTTCCGGCAGGCGGCCGCGAACGTGGACAGAAACGTGCACTTGTACCGGTCCAACCACGCGATTGCCGCGTCCTCCCCGTCAATGGCGTTGCTCAACACCGCGAATTCCGGATAGCCGTTCTCCAGCAGCCACTGCAACGCCGCCTCGTTGGAATGTATCGCCGACGACAACGCCTCCAACTCGCGATACCCGTTGTTCATCAGGAAATCGCTGAACTTCCGGTCGCCTTCCAGACTCTTCAGGAAGGCCATCAGGACTTTGGGATCATAATCCAGTAAGGATTTCATTTGAGCATATCGAAACTTTTGAGAGAATCGTACGTTTTGGGCTTATTTCGTTAAAAATGTACAATGTACATTGTGATCATCGCAGTTTGGCTGCAATCACCGTGTCATCATTGTACATTGTACATTGTTCATTGTTTCAGGCTTACGGTTTTGTTGAAGACCAGCTTCTCCTCGGTGGAGTCGGGGTCGCAGTAGAAGTAGCCGATGCGCTCGAACTGGAAGTGCTTGATGGCGGAGGCCTTCTCGTAGGTGAGACCTTCTTCCACCCAAGCCTGCTTGATTTCCAGGGAGTTGGGGTTCAGGTTGTCGAGGAAGGTCTTGCCTTCTTCGCAGTCGTCGGGGGCGGGCACGCTGAAGAGGCGGTCGAAGAGGCGCACCTCGGCGGCCTTGGCGTGGTTCACCGGCACCCAGTGGATCGTGGCCTTCACCTTGCGGTTGCTGTCGGGCATGCCGCTCTTGGTGTTCGGGTCGTAGGTGCAGTGGATCTCGGTGACCTCGCCGTTCCCGTCCTTGACGATGTGCGTGCACTTGATGATGTAGGCGTATTTCAACCGCACCTCCCGGTCGATGGAGAGGCGGTAGAACTTCTTGTCGGCGTTCTCGCGGAAGTCGGCGCGCTCGATCCACAGCTCTTTGGCAAACGGGATCCGGCGGGTGCCGGCAGTCTCGTCCTCGGGGTTGTTCACGGCGTCCATCATCTCGACTTCCCCGTCGGGATAGTTGTCGATGACGAGCTTCACCGGGTCGATGACGGCCATCGTGCGGATGGCGGTCTTGTTGAGGTCCTCGCGGGCGCAGAACTCCAGCAGCGACACGTCGATGATGTTGTCGCGCTTGGCCACGCCGACAGTCTCGGCGAAGTTGCGGATGGCCGCGGGCGTGTAGCCTCTGCGGCGCAGACCGCAGATGGTCGGCATGCGCGGGTCGTCCCAGCCGTTCACGTAATGCTCTTTCACGAGCTGCAGCAGCTTGCGCTTGCTCATGATCGTGTAGTTGAGGTTCAGCCGCGCGAACTCGATCTGCTGCGGATGGTGGATCTTCAACGCCTCGCAGAACCAGTCGTAGAGCGGACGGTGCACCTCGAACTCCAAGGTGCAGATCGAGTGCGTGATGCCCTCGATGGAGTCGCTCTGGCCGTGCGCGAAGTCGTACATCGGGTAGATGCACCATTTGTCGCCCGTGCGGTGGTGGCTGGCATGCAGGATGCGGTACATGATGGGGTCGCGGAAGTGCATGTTCGGCGAGGCCATGTCGATCTTGGCGCGCAGCACGCGGCTGCCGTCGGGGAACTCGCCGGCCTTCATCCGGCGGAAGAGGTCGAGGTTCTCCTCCACCGTGCGGTTGCGGTACGGACTCTCGACGCCCGGCGCCGTGGGCACGCCCCTGCCCTTGCTGATCTCCTCCTGCGTCTGGTCGTCCACATACGCGAGACCCTCGCGGATGAGCTGCTCGGCCCAGAGGTAGAGCTGGTCGAAGTAGTCGGAGGCGTAATGCTCCTCCGCCCACTGGAAACCCAACCACCGGATGTCCTCCCGGATGGAATCCACATACTCGGTGTCCTCCTTCACGGGGTTGGTGTCGTCGAAACGAAGGTTGGTCTTGCCGCCGTATTTCTGAGCCACACCGAAGTTCAGACAGATGGACTTGGCGTGTCCGATGTGCAGGTAGCCGTTCGGCTCCGGGGGGAAACGGGTATGGACTTTCGCGTCGTTCTTCCGGTTCTGGATGTCTTCTTCGATGATTTGCTCAATGAAATTCATAATTCTTCGATTTAGGGGGTTAAAAAAACAAGCGGCAAAGATACAATTTTTTTTGGAGCGGGCTGCAATAATGTTTCAGGTTTCAGGTTTCAGGTGGTTTCAGGTTTCAAGTTTCAGGTTTCAAGTTTCAGGTTTCAGGTTTCAGGTGGTTTCAGGTTTCAAGTTTCAGGTTTCAAGTTTCAGGTTTCAAGTTTCAGGTTTCAAGTTTCAGGTTTCAGGTTTCAGGTAGTTTCAAGTTTCAAGTTTCAGGTTTCAGGTTTCAGGTTTCAAGTGGTTTCAGGTTTCAAGTGGTTTCAGGTTTCAGGTTTCAAGTGGTTTCAGGTTTCGGGATTTGGGATTTGGGATTTGGGATTCGGGGAAAGTGCTGATTGCAAAGAACAGACACGCGGAACAAAGATTAGATAAAAATTATACAATGCGGGGTGGTGCGCGCCGTTGCCCACATTCTGCTTTAACAAAAATTAACATACGCAACAATATGAAAACCAAACAGATATGGATAATGTGAAATTTCTCGCATATAAAGTGGTTGTGGGGACGGAAAAAAGTGTACTTTTGCCGACTTTTTAAATTGCCGAAGAAGGGTGCATTTTTTGACACTTTCCAGAAGGGCTGAAAGCCTGAAGTATGCCAACCCAGGGTGAACGCAGTGAGCCCTGGGGCGGTAAGTGCCACGAGCCCCGGAACAGTGAACGATAATAATAATAAACAACAAACGATATGAACCAAAGTTCTACCAAACAGACCAACAACATGAAGACAGCCAACAACCCCACCTGCGTGCTCACATATACGCGCGCGCGTGCGCACTCCCGCCCACCCCTGCGTACCCTCGCGTGCGCGTGGGCGGTGCTAATCGCCCTCGTGATAGGCGCGGGGAATGCGTGGGGACAGGAGTCGAAATACGTTCTGATTGAACGTACTGGCACAGGAAATGACATTCAGATTAGGACAAAGGCTCCGTATAACACCTCCGATTATGCCAGCGGAAATAGTGCGGGTGCTGTTGATAATACTGGGACGAATAAAAAGTATACGGCTCCCATTGGCTACTACATCTCCAAAATCGAGTGCTGGGGCGGCGGAGGTGCAGGTGAATATGGTGGTGGTCAAGCTGGTGGTGGTGGTGCTTACGCAAGAGTTACCACATCGAATATTCCTGTAAATCAGAGTGTTGTCATATCTATAGGGGCTGGGGGAACGAAACCTTCAAGCAGTACTTACTATGCCAATCAAGATGGCAAGTCGACAACAGTAAGTTATGATACTTACAATGTGATCGCAGCTGGTGGTAATGCTGGTGGTCGTAGTACAGGTGATAATAATCATAAGTGGGGTAAAGGTGGTCAAACATCGGATTGTAGCCATACTACTGGTTGGGATGGATACCAAGCATACGGTGGTGGTAATGGCTGGGATAATGATAATTCTGGAAACGCTGGCGGTGGTGGAAGTGCAGCGGGATACAATGGAAATGGAAATGGAAAAACAGGCAATAGTAATCAGAATGCTGGTGCATCTGCAAAATCAACCCCTCCAGGAGGTGCAGGAGGAAATGGAGCAAAGAGACAGAATAATAGCCATGCTGGATCCGCTTCGTCTTATGGCGGCGGTGGCGGTGGTGGCCTTGATTGGACAACTGGGATTTTTTGGACAACTGATCATCATACAGATCCTAGCGCCGGTGCCCCCGGTTGTGTCCGCATCACCATCACGCAGGCGTATGTGAACATCACCTACAATGCCAACGGCGGCACGGTGAGTCCGACGACTGATCAAACGAAAGTGCTTTATGGGGAGCAAGTTACGCTTCCAACACCCACAAGGGTGGGGTACACTTTCGCGGGGTGGTATCGCAAGGAGACGAATTACGCGGAAAGCGACAAGGTCGGTGCTGCCGGTGCAAGTGTCGCGGTGAACACCACGAACTTCACTATCACGTGGCCTGGAATTGAAGGTTCTACTACCCTTTACGCCCAATGGACTCCCTGCGATGTGACCGTGACATGGAATACTGATGAGGGTACGATTACAGGAACGCCAAAAACCGCTTACAAATTTGATGAAATCTACACTTTGCCGACAGTGACGAAAACGGGCTATCGTTTCGATGGCTGGTTCACCGCATTGAGCCCGACAGCGTTGACAAGCAGCAGTAAGTGCAACCAAATCAGCGATATGTCAGGGAGTTGTCCATACACTCTTACTCTCACCGCCCACTGGACTGCCAAAACTCACGACCTCACATTACACGCCAATGGTACTTCCGGATCTCCGGCAAAATTCGGTACAGGAGCTGACAATAGCAGTATAGTCGCAACGGCCACTTTTGACAAACCTTATAATACTGTTACCTGTACCGGCACCTCTTGGAACGCCCACTTTGGTGTGACCCGTGTAGGCTACACCTTCAAGGGCTGGTATGCTACCGAGGCTGCGGCCAATGCAGCGGGTAGCGATAGTATTACAGGCAGTACGGCTTACACTATCGACGAAGACACGGAGCTTTGGGCCGGCTGGGCTCCCTGTGAGGTTGTTGTCTCTTTCGACGGAAACAATCCCGAACCGGACAGCACCATTACGTGGAATATGACCGGTTTGGCTCCCGACCATAAATACACGGGGACCTATGACCAGGATGTGTTCACGTCAGACTGGAGCGGCAAGCTGAGCCTCACGGGATACACTTTCGGCGGTTTCTTCAAGGATGCGGGATGTTCTGGCAACAACGCGGTGAATTTCCAAACGGACATTAATACCACGAACTTTCCGAATAACACGGGAGTGACCAGTTGTCCCGGGACCCTGACGTTGTATGCCAAGTGGACCCCCACCCCCTACAAACTTGTCCTTAAAGCCAACACCACAGATGTGGTTCTTTGGAACGACGAGTGTTATGGAAACGCATATATCAGCGGTGGTGATCAGTATGTTTTTACCAGGCAATCGTTCGAAGAACCGGCATTGGGTAATTCTTGTATGGTTGCCCCGGCCTCCATCGAACGCGAGGACTATGTTTTCACGGGCTGGTACACCGAACCCGACGGCGGCTCCCTGATCTCATACAATCAAGCTCTTGGCGTGAATGGCATAGATTGGAACGACTCCTCCGTTACCCTCTACGCACATTGGATGTTGTCGCCGAGCTGTGTCCTCCACCTCAATGGCGGAGAGTTTGTTGATGGGGATTGGCAGGAGGACGACTGCAAGCTGAAATACAGCACGAACACAGGCCTTTACAGCTTCGAGCTGAAGGATGGCCAGGCGTACAACACCTGCACCGGCCTTAACGCCACCGGCGCGGACGCCGCTCCCTATATCACCCGCGAAGGTTACACGTTCGCGGGCTGGTATTCCCAAGACGGTACGGACAACGGGCAGTGGGGCACTCAGCTCGATTTCGCCAACACGGTGTTCCATGGTGCCGAGGGCGTGAACGCATACGCGAAGTGGACGGCGAATAACTATCCGGTTACGTATGATCTCCACGGTGGCAGCGGCAATGCTCCTGCCAATCCTACGGTAACCTTCGACCAGCCATACGGTACGGCTTTGAATTGGGAACCGACCCGCACCGGTTACGAGTTCGCGGGCTGGTGGCTGACATACAGTAACGGTTCCTACGGCAATCAGGTGACGTTCGGTGAGAATGGCACGAAATGTACCACCACTACGCCCACGCTGCATGCGAAGTGGACACCGAAGCAGATAACGGTGAAGTTTGCCGCGAACCAGAAGGGCACCACTGCGCCGTACAACGTCCCGGACAACACGACGGCGACCTACGGCGGCAAGTTTGACGATTATGCTGATGCCTCCTGCCATGGCTACACCTTCTCGGGCTGGTATTTCAATGCAGAAGGGACAGGAACAAAGGTGACTTCAGATATCGACTGCAATGTTTCCACATCCAACACGTTTGACTGGGACAACAATTCCATTACGCTCTTTGCGAAGTGGGATGCGGCAGACATTACGGTGAAGTTCGATGGAAACAAGCCAGGGAGCACCATGCCGACAGTTCCGGGCAACGCTACAGCGACGTATGACGGCAACTTTGACAATTACGATGATGCCACTTGCGAAGGTTACACCTTCCAGGGCTGGTACTTCAAGGCTGACGGTACTGGAACGCAGGTGTCATCGAACACCGGCTGTAATATCAATACATCCAACACGTTTGACTGGAGTGACAATTCCATTACGCTGTACGCTGACTGGGATGTGAATAGCTATCCGGTTACGTATGATCTCCACGGTGGCAGCGGCAATGCTCCTGCCAATCCTACGGTAACCTTCGACCAGCCATACGGTACGGCTTTGAATTGGGAACCGACCCGCACCGGTTACGAGTTCGCGGGCTGGTGGCTGACATACAGTAACGGTTCCTACGGCAATCAGGTGACGTTCGGTGAGAATGGCACGAAATGTACCACCACTACGCCCACGCTGCATGCGAAGTGGAGTCCGTTGAGTATTACGGTGAAATTTGCCGGCAACAAGCCAGGTACCACCGAACCGACTGTCCCGGCCAACGCGACGGCGACCTACGACGGCAAGTTTGCCAATTATGCTGATGCCACATGCAATGGCTATACGTTCAAGGGCTGGTATTTCAATGCAGAAGGGACAGGAACAAAGGTGACTTCAGATATCGACTGCAATGTTTCCGCATCCAACACGTTTGACTGGGACAACAATTCCATTACGCTCTACGCGAAGTGGGAGGCGGCCTCCATTACGGTGAAATTTGCCGGCAACCAGCCTGGGAGCACCACTCCGACAGTTCCGGACAACGCTACAGCGACGTATGACGGCAACTTTGCCAATTACGATGATGCCACTTGCGTTGGTTACACCTTCCAGGGCTGGTACTTCAAAGCCGACGGTACGGGAACGCAGGTGTCATCGAACACCGGCTGTAATATCAATACATCCAACACCTTCAACTGGGATGACAATTCCATTACATTGTATGCCAAGTGGACGGTCCGCGAGGTGACGGTTACATTCGACGGCAACGGCGGCACACCTTCCACGCAGCAGGAGACCTACCCGTTTGATCAGCAGTACGGCTCTCTGCCCACTGTGGAGAAAACCGGCTACCACTACGTTTGGAAAGACGGCAGTACGACGGTGAACGAAAGCAGCGTTTGTAATTCCTCGAACATTGTGTGGCCTGCGGGTACGCTGACACTCACGGCTGAATGGGCAGGAAACTCCTATACGGTGACGTTTGATGCGAATAAACCTTCAGACGCCCCTTCTTTCTATGAGGCAGTGGTGCCAAATCCAAAATCTGTAATTTATGGGCAGGCTTACGGCACGCTTGGCGATCCTACACTCACGGGTTACACTTTCGGCGGGTGGTATCGCACTCCAGAGGATGCCGAGGCGGGCACCGACACAGTATTGTCCACCACAATTTATGCTCCCGCCACCAATCCCGGAAACCACACACTCTACGCAAAATGGACCCCCAATTCCTACTATTGTCATTTGGACCTGAGAGGTGGCAGTCTCCCGACGGCCTGCACGACATCTTGCTCTGCCATGGAATCGGAAGGAGAGGGCTTGTACAAATTCCCCGTGACCTATTCTCAACCCATGAACCAAAGCCTTACTTCCTTCTGCAGTACATGCGATTTAAATGGCGTGACCCGTTTGGGGTATGATTTCGATGGTTGGTATTGGAATAGCAATTACACTTCTGAACTTTGGAACCAGCGCTTGAACAATCCGTGGGGATCACCCCAAGACGAGACGCTCTACGCGAAGTGGAAGGTCAAAAATATCACAGTTACCCTCAATCCCAATGGCGGTGTATTGAACGCTGCAAATACTGGCAATAATGGGACTTACACCATGCCGTATTGGTTTGTGTACAAAAATGCAGATGAAAATTATTCCACTGTTACGGAGAAGAATGTATATGGGAAATGGAATACAGAGCAATATGGTAGAGATTGGGTTGGGGGTTGGGGAGGACATTGGAATTACAAATACCACCACACTAACACCAACTATCTCAAGAACCCCACTCGTACCGGTTATATTTTCGCCGGGTGGTATACGGAGCCGAACGGTGGCGGGACGCAGGTGAATAATAACGACCAGTTGCTGAAAGATACAGACCATACGTTATATAGTGGGTGGACTCCGAAATCCTACCGCTTTTATGTGAACCTGGACCAAGGGTGGACGGATAATCCTCAAGACGACTACCAAAATATCCCCAGTTCCGGTGAATGTGCCTCGAAATTCAAGCAGACCAATACAAACGAACAGCCTGTGACCGATTGGCACTACCATTTCATGGTGAACTATGACACCCATATTTTTTCCGACAATATCGGAAACTGCCAGTCGGAGATAAACAGGCCTGGTTACCATCAGGATGGGTGGTATTGGGAACCTGACTTAAGTGAACAAAACCGTATCAACGACGATTACTTTAACAGTGATCATCCCAGGTTCAGTCAGATTGATAATGCCAGCTACAAGGATATCTATGTCAAATGGGAACCCAATGAATACGATGTGGTTTTCAACGTGAACTCTCCGACAGGTGCCACCGCTTCCGTCACTCCCGAATCGGCCAAGATACGCTATTACAGCCAGTATAGTCAGATTTATAATGGTGCTGATAACAGCCCTTATAACACCCTGCCTAAGCCTGTTTGCGAGGGTTATGTCTTCCGTGGGTGGTTCTACAATACTGAAGGTACTGGCCAAGAGGTTAAAGATAATGACCGATATACTTTCACTACCGACAAAACCCTTTATGCCAAATGGGAGGAAAACATAGTGGCGCGGGTTTGGCAGGATAGCGTGAAATGTAACGGATATGGTGACGGCAAGGTCAACGTGCGCATCCACGGCGGCGAAGGAAATTACCGGGTTGTTCTCAAGAATGCGAATGATCAGGTTTGGTATGATGAAACCGTAACACGCCTGTCTGATCCAATTGGTGATTCCACTACCAAGGTGTTTTCAGGCACTGAGGCGAAACCTATCACGGCCGGTCTTTGGAAAGTGAAAATCTATGATATACCGCATAATCCCGCAACTCAGAGCACCAACAATATTACTGGCACGTCCGGGTGCCAGTCGGAGGAGTATGTGGTGTACGTGAAACAGCCGGAACCGTTGAAATTGACGGTGACAGCCTACGACCAGAACTGTACTTCAAACGGCAGGATTGTGGATACCTTGGATGGCGGTACCCGTCCTTACAAGCTTTGGTGGAGTTTCTTCGATGGCAATACGGTCAAACACGGCACTGCCAATTCCTTGACTGGCCCTCAAGGCCCCGTCAGCTATACGCACAATAACCTTCCGGTTTCGACTGACACGATTTGGATGACAGACTCTCACAATTGTCCTGTGCAGAGCGAGGTGGTGTCGATAGCTCCCGCCACGCCCAAGCTGACCCAGATATCGGATACCACGATACAGGCGTGCGGCGGCAGACCGTTCAATCTCACATCGGGCGAACTGCATCAGCAGAATGGCCAAGCTATCCCGTCAACCACGCGCTACACGTGGGATGCCCCAGTTAGCGGGCTCACTCACTCTGGCTATATGGAGGTTGGCATCCACGACACTATTGATAACGAATCCGATCCCGATACAACTGGGACATATACGTATACCGTGACCCCATTTGAGGGTATTTATTGTGAGGGGAACCCGTTCCACGTTACGGTGATGGTGAGCCCCAATAGCGGTGGGGAGATTACCACTGTCACGCTCACCAATCCCGAGCCGGGTTGTGCTAATGAGGAAAAAGAAATTAAGGCGCGGTTCTCCACCCCTGTGCATAATGTGATATATCGAAATGGTGCCAGTGTCAATATGACTGGCGACAACACGAACACCACCTTCACGGCCACCGTCCACCTGCCTGACACATGCAGTGGAGACATACATTACACAGTGAATGCCGTCGATGCAAACGGATGTCCGGTTCCGGCAGCTCAGGGAGTTTTGCAGGTGCGCATCGCCGACTGGAGCACCAGCGTTCCTGCTCAATCGACGGTAGCCACGCCTGTTGAGATTACCTGTCTGCGCGACACGGTATGGCCTGCGGCTCCCGCCAGTATCACCGACTGCCGCAACCAGGAGATAATTCCCAGGAGGGCAGGGGTGACCTACTCTACCGACAACGGTGCCTCTTGGAGCGAAACGCCGCTGGCTTGCAGCGGTCTGGTGCGGTTCACTTTCCGCTATACGGACTGCGCGGACACCAGCCACGACTGGCATTATGTATATAAGGTAATCGGCAACAACGCAGGCCCTGTGGTGAACAATCCTGTGACAGACACAACATCGATTGCGACGGGTAGCGGCTGTATTTCCGTATACCCCGACCTGCGTGAGGTGTTCCGTGCCCGTATGGACGAGAACTCCACCTGTACGGCGCGGGAGAATGTGACGGTAACACAGACTCCGTCGGCAGGCTCACCCGTCACGGGGGCAAACCCCAAAGTGACGGTGACGCTCACGGACAACTGCCAAAAGAGCCGCTCCTACGATGTGAATATCGCGACGCTTTCCATTCCGGTGGTCTCGGCGGATGTCGACTCGCTGGTTGCCTGTTATCACGGCACGACCTCGGCCACGGCGGTCGTGGCCAGTGGAACGGGTACCGCCCCGTTCACCTATAAGTGGAACACGGATACGGAGCAGAATGATGCTACGGCCACCGACCTCACGGCGAGAGGATACACCGTGACGGTGACGGATGCCAACGGATGCCGCGGCTATGCCTACGTGACCGTGATGGAACCGTTGCCTGTCAGCTTCACGCTCTCCGCCGACCGCGAGGAGTTCTGTGCCGGCGACAGCACGGTGCTCCGTGCCAACAACGTCTATGGCGGCAACTACGGCTTCACCTACTATTGGACCAAGAACGGCAACGCAATGGATTTAAACGCGGCTGTCACCCCCATGCAGGTGTTGACCGATACTACTATATATACGTTATATATTAAAGATGCCAAGGGCTGTCCGACCAACGTGCAATTGCAGACCGTGGCCGTCAACCCGAGACCCGTCGTGACCGTCTCTCCGGAGACGACCACCCTTTGCGCGGGCGAGACCGACACCCTGAAGGCTACCGTTACAGGGTTGCCGGAAGACCGCAACTACCAGCTTGTCTGGGACGGCTCCTACTCCGGCGAGAAGTATCCGGTGCGCACCAACGGCATCCACACCGTGACGGTGATGGACGCCCTCACATACTGCTCGGCTTCGGACACCGCCACCGTGACGGTGCACAGCCCGGCAGTGACACTCAACGATATTACCGGCGACAAGACCGTCTGCTACAACGGTACCACCTCGTTGACAGTCACTCCCAACAACTATACGGACGATGACGGCCAATTTGTCTATAAGTGGTTCAAAGACGACAGTGAAACGCCTGTGGGGACAGAGGCAACGCTGTCCTTGACCGGATTGACTGCCAATGCCACCTATACGGCCATGGTGATTGCCCAGGTGGCCGACTGCTACGACACCGCTACGAAGTCTGTCAATGTGACGGTGTTGCACCCGACGGTGGACGGGTTGGGGTTGATCAGCGGCAATACCACCATCTGTCCGAATGACACCACGATTCTGACTGTCGCGGCCGAGAAGCACGACGCTGCCACGATGACCTATACTTGGACTCCTGCCACGGGTTTGAACACCACCACAGGTGCAACCGTGGAGGTAACACACCTCACGGATACCACGGAATACACCGTGGTGGCCAAGGCGGACACCACGCTCAATGGCGTGACCTGCTCGGCCACCGACACTGCCACGGTGACGGTGAACGTGCTGCAACCGGCGGTGGCACTGAACGATATTGCGGACACTACCATCTGCAATGGTGGAACGGCCACGCTGAAGGCTGTCGTCAGCAGCCACACCGGCGATGTGGACTACGCGTGGACTTCCTCCAACAGCACGGAGACCATTGCTTCCGCCGAGACCATCACGGTGACTCCGACGGCCACCACCACCTACACGGTTGAGGCGACGGTCACGGCAGGAAGCGGCTCGACGAGCTGTCCGGCCACGGCTACCAAGAGTGTGACAGTGACGGTGAACAGTCCGGCGGTAGCGCTCAACGACATTACAGGCGACACGACGCTCTGTTACGGTGGCGGAACCACGTTGGCGATAAGCACCAGCCAGCACACCTCGGATACATTGCTGTATCGATGGTTCAAGGATAATAGCGAAACGCCAGAGGGTACGGCGGCGACGCTGACCGTGCCAGCGTTGACCACCAATGCCACGTATACGGCCATGGTGATTGCCAAGGTGGGCGACTGTTACGACACGACCACGAAGTCCGTCAACGTGACGGTGCTGAACCCGACGGTGGAAACTCCGACCTTCGAAGGTACCACCACCATCTGTCCGAACGGCACTACAACGTTGACTGTTTCGGCTGTGAATCAAAATGCGAATACAGTGACGTATGTATGGAACCCTGCCACGGGCCTGAATACCACTTCTGGCGCGACCGTGGAGGTGAGCCAACTTACGAATAGCCAAACCTACACGGTGACGGCCACAGCCTCCACGAGACTCAACGGCAAGACCTGTTCGGCTACGAGCATGGGCGCGGTGACCGTGAATGTGCTGCAGCCGGCGGTGACATTGAAGAATTTTACGGACACAACTATCTGTAACGGCGGCACAGCCACGCTGAAGGCCGTTAAGACCAGCAACACCGGTGATGTCACATACGCATGGTCCTCTAACAGTACGGAAACCATTGATCCCGCCGACGAGCAGACTATCACGGTGACTCCGACTGCGACCACGACCTATACGGTTACGGCTACGGCCACGGTGGGCGGTAGTGCGCAACCCTGTCAGGCTACGGCCATCAAGAGTGTGACGGTGACGGTGAACAGTCCGGAGGTGACGCTCAACAACATTACGGGCGACACGACGGTCTGCTACGGTGGCAGCACCACGCTGACGGTGACCCCGCACAATTATGTGGGTACGCTGACCACCTACCAATGGACCTCTTCTGCCAGCAGCGAACCTGTCGGTACGAACAGCAATGTTCTCTCCTTGTCCAATCTGACGGCCACGGCCACCTACACGGTGGTGGCGACGGTGAAGAAGGGCAATTGCGAGAATACAGACACGACGTCTGTGAAGGTGACGGTGCTGAATCCGACGGTGGAAACGCCGACCTTCTCCGGCGGGACCACCATCTGCCCTGGCGATAGCGCGACGCTGACCGTCGCGGCCGCTGGGGAGAATGCCGACACGGTGAGGTATGAGTGGAATCCGATTACGGATTTGAACACGAACAAAGGCGCCACGGTGACGGCCTCTCCTTCGGAAACGAGGACATACACGGTGACGGCCACGGCATCCAAGAGCCTCAACGGCAAGACCTGCAATGCCACGTCTGAGAACACAGTGACCGTGACGGTGTTGCAGCCGTCGGTGGCGTTGAAGAACATGGCGGACACCGCCATCTGCAACGGCGGAACGGCCACGCTAAAGGCGGTGCTGGACGGTACGTCCACCGGCGGCGTGACCTATGAGTGGACTTCTTCCAACAATAATGAAACGATTACGAACCCCTCGAATGAGGAAATAGCCGTCTCTCCCACTGAGACCACGACCTACACGGTGACGGCCACGGCCACGGCAGTGAGCGACACGGTGAGCTGTCCGGCCACGGCCACCAAGAGTGTGACGGTGACGGTGAACAGCCCGGCGGTGACGTTGAGCGACATCGAGGGTGACTCGGTGGTCTGCTATACCGGTGGCACCACGCTGTCGGTGACCCCGAGCGACTATACGGGCACCCTGACCTACGTGTGGTCAGACGGCACCAACACCCTCAGCAGCACGACGAATGTGCTGACGCTGACCAACCTGACGGCCGACGCCACCTACACGGTGACCGCAACGGCCAAGGTAGGCAACTGCGAGAAGAAGGATGTGAAGTCCTTGAAGGTGCGCGTGCTGCACCCGACGGTGGCCTTGGAAAATATGGACGATGTGGCTCTTTGTATGGGCGACACCGTGACGCTGACGGCGGTTGTGAACAATAGTGAGACCAACGGCACGGTGACATACCATTGGTACAATGCGGGTATTGACAATAACGCCGATGCGGCCAGCATCCGGATATCGCCCACCGCGGGTGGCAACTACCGGGTGACGGCCACGGCCACGCTGACCTCCACCGACGGTTTAAAAAGCTGTCCCGCCACGGAGACAAAGACGGTTTCGGTGACGGTTTATAACCCTCAGGTAACGCTCAACAACATCACGGGCACGACGACCGTGTGTAACAATGGCAATACCACCTTGATGGTTACGGACATCCACAGTGGTTCTATGACCTTTGAGTGGAAGAAAGATAATACGCCGATTGAGGGTGCGGTTACCCAGATGCTGCCTCTGAACGGGCTGCAGGAATCCGCTACCTACACGGTGATTGCCACGGCCACGGCGGGTTCCTGTACGGATACGGCGATGAGGTCGGTTGACGTGACGGTGCTGAACCCCACATTTGAGAACCTGAGCATCACCGATAATCCCACCATCTGCTATGGTGATAGCGCGACGTTGACGATTACGGCCACGCTGCATGATGCCGACACGGTAACCTACCTTTGGAACCCGATTTTGGGTTTGGACGTGAACACCGTTGCGACGGTGAAGGCCTCGCCAGCGAGCACGAAGACCTACACCGTGAACGCCACGGTGATCAAGGAACAAGATGGCGTGTCCTGTGCGTCTGGCGCAAGCAACACCGTCACGGTGACGGTGAACAAGCCGCAGGTGGAGTTGAACAGCATCAGCGTGTTCAACAATGTCGATCAAGCTGAAATCACCAACGGCACGATTTGTAGCGGCACGGAGGTTAAGCTGACGGCTAACACGACGAATTATCCCGACAATGACAATATCTACAAGTGGACGTCTGGTGCCAATGTGCTTCAAGATTGGGGTTCGAATCCTGATCTTGTGGTAGTGCCGGCTCAGAATACCACTTATACAGTGGAGGTGAAAGCGGTGAAGACGGTGGGCGAGACGACGTGTACCACGGAAGTGCAGACCAAGGATGTCACGATTATTGTGAACGATCCGCAGGTGACGCTGAACCCCATTCTGGGCAAGACCATTTGTGCCGGCAACACGCACACCTTCACGGCCAATACCCCGGTATTGGAAGGTGCGTCGGAATACAAGTGGATGGACGAGGACGGCAACTCGCTGACCAATACCCAGAGCTACACGACGCCGGCAGACCTCCCCGGCGGCACTTACACCTATACGGTGGTGGTGACGGCCAGGGTGGGCAACTGCCGGAAGTCTGACACCACGCATACAACCTTGACGGTGGTGGCTCCGGAGGTCACCCTCAAGGACATCCAAAATAGTACAATCTGTAAAGGCGATAGCATCGTCATCAAGGCCGAGTTACTCGGTGTGCCTGAGGGTGTTGTTACCTACTCATGGAGCAACGGCGGCACTGCTGACAGCATCAAGGTGGGACCTTTGTCCACTTTCACATACTCGGTGTCGGCAACGGCTACGAAGACGGAGAATGACGTTCCCTGCCCCAAGACCGACAGCAAGACAGTGACAGTGACGGTCAACGATCCGAGTGTGAAGCTGAACACCATAGCCAACCAGACGGTGTGCTATGGCGACAGCACCTCCTTGACGGTTACGACGAACAACTTCAACGGAGATTTGAGCTATGTATGGATGAAGGGCGACCAGGTGTTGGCCGGAGAGACGGCCGCTGTCTTGGAACTGCCCAACATGCAGGACACGGCAGTGTACAGTGTGATTGTGACAGCCACGGTAGGGGAGTGCACCAAATCGGATACCGTTTCCGCGACGGTGGCGGTGTTGCGCCCGACGGTGGAGGAGCCGGTTGTGAGCGGCGAGACCACCATCTGCCAGGGTGGCAGCACCGAGCTGACGGTTTCGGCCGGGCATGATGCGAACAGCACGGTGAACTTCACTTGGGATCCGGCTTCCGGTCTGAATACTACGAACGGCGACGAGGTAACGGCTTCCCCGACAGCGACGCAGGAGTACACGGTTATGGCGGTGGCCGCGATCACGGCGGCCGATGGAGTGACCTGCCGCGATACCGCTAGAAACACGGTGACGGTGACGGTGAACAATCCGCAGCTGACGCTGAACGATATTGATATATATGATAACAGTGGTAACACCGAAATTGCCAGTACCATTTGTAAGGGCACAACGGTGAAGTTGACGGCCGACACCACGGGCGTGGACGGTGTTGCGCACTTCACGTGGACGGCTTCTACGGGCTCGCTGACGAGTGTCAATTCCGACACCCTTACGGTGACGCCGACGGAGACGACCACGTACACTGTTAAGGTGTATGCCGTGAAGACGGTGAACGGGAAGACGTGCCCCACGCAGGTGCAGACCAAGGATGTCACCATCACGGTGAACGAGCCGCAGGTGACGCTGGAAGACGTTGTGGACACGACGATTTGCTACGGTGCTACTATCACCCTGACGGCCAATGCCACTTCCGACAACGCGTTGACCTACACGTGGACACAAGGCGAAAACACGTCACCGATACAGGAAGGTCTGAATCCGAACCTGCAGGTTACGCTCACCGATACCACCGTCTATCATGTAAAGGTTACGGCCACGTTGGGTGCTTGTCCGGCAGTGGCTACTGACGATGTCACGGTTAACGTACGTGAGGCGTTTGATGCGGGTACGATTGCCACCGCGGGCCAACCCATCTGCTACGACAGTGCTTCGCTTATCCTGCCCATCACACAAACTGCTCCGCCTTCAGGTGGTGACGGCCACTACACATACGCGTGGCTGCACAACGGCCAGCCCATTGAAGGTGCGAATGAGGCCAGCTACACGCCTGACGCGTCATACGCGTCACAGGCGGGCGATCACGTCTTCACGCGTGTAGTGAGCGACGGTACGTGCAACACCACGCCTTCGGAGAGCGGCAGCTGGACATTGACGGTCTATCCGGAGTTCAATCCGGGTGCTATTTCAGATGCCACCCAGACCATCTGTCTCGGTGGGGATGTGTACCCGATTGGAAATGCAACGGATGCCACGGGTGGACACGGCGAGATTACCTACATGTGGTATCACAAGTTAAACAATGGTAATGAGGAGGCGATTCCGAATTCCTATGCCGCCACCTTCATTCCTTCCGCATACAACCAGACGGTCGGCACACACACCTTCACCCGCAAGGCGACAGCCGATAATTGCAGCAACTGGACGACCTCTTCCGGCAGCTACACGTTGAATGTGAATGACACGTTGGTGTTGGATATCACGGGCACAACGGAGGTCTGTGCCAGCACGTCGTTGGACAACAAGGTGGTGACGTTGAGAGAGAATAATGGCAATACGTCTTATACATACGCATGGACTACCGGTTCTGGCGAAAGTGCCACGATTCTTTCCGGTCAGAACGAACCGGAAGTGACCGCTTCCTGGCCGGCCGCCGGTACGGGTCATCTTACCTTGTTCGTGGTGAATAACCAGACACAGTGTATCTCTCGGAAGACGGTGGAGATTACGGTTGACACAGTGCCTGTTCCGGTTATTTCCGGCAATACGACGGTTTGCCAGAACAGCACCGACTTTCCGACGGCGGTGACGCTCACGGTTACGCCCAACAATCTGAACAGCTATGAATGGACGTACGGCGGCGGTTCGGCAACGGATGGCGCCACTGCCAATGTGAAGAACGTTAGTTGGACGAATGTTGGCGAACATACGGTTAGTGTGAAAGTGACAGACGGCCACGAATGCTCGGCTCGCGCCAACAAAACGGTTACAGTCAACACGTTGCCGATTGTGACGGTGAACACGACTCCCGTCAGCTGCTATGGTGGCTATAACGGTACGATTACGGTTACAGCCAGTAACGGCACAGAGCCATATCAATATACCATCAATACGGATTCGACGAATGTTACGGGTCTCTTTGAAGGGTTGAGTGCTTCCACAAATTCTATTACTGTGACGGATAACAACGGTTGTCAGGCAAAGAAGAACGCCACAATCGGACAGGCTGCTGGCTTTACGGTTAAGATTGATTCCGTATATCAGACCTCTTGTGCCGGCAATGATGGAAAGATTGAGGCAAAAGTGATGACTGGAGGGGAGGGTGCTGTATATAGATTCCGAGTCTATCAGGGTACCACACCGACGGGTACTCCGATTGGTACTGCACTTGAGGAAACGGGTGAGGTTTTCACTTTGACAGGTCTTGAGATTGGAGAATACACGTTGACGGTGCATGCCAATGGAGACGAAGATTGCAAGGATATCAGAACCTTCAATGTGACGCTTAACGACACCTTAAAGATTCTCAGCATTCCGACACCTCCGGTCTTGTGCTCTGGAGAAAGCAATTCCTTTGATGAGGTTCCTGAGGTGAACATTACTACGGGAACCACGACGTATTCGTGGACAGTCAATGTGCCGGACGGTGTCACGGGCGTGGACGCTCTTTCGGATCAGACTTCCGTGCATGATGCCGGTATCATTAACAACACGGGTAACAGTGTGCAGCTGATGTACAGTGTGGAGGCTACAAACGGCTACTGTCACGCCACCGGCACGATGGCCTTGGAGGTGGGTGTCACAGTGCAACCGCCGATCACCATCACGCATCCGAACTATCAAGTGTGTCCTGATGTTCGAGAGCTGACACTGACTTCCGAGTTTGGCGGTGTGGTCAATGACAACACCACGGTCACGTGGACGTTCCCGAACACGACGGACTTTATACACACGGATGTGGTGACCACTTCGAATGATACGGATAATATTACGGTAACACTTCCTGATGTCTATAACACCACCTATCATTACACGGTGGCCTTCACGGACGGTGTCTGTACCAATTCCGTAGGCGGCGAGGTGATTGTGCCCGCGAAGCTGGAGATGGTGGTGGATTCTATAACTCGAATCAGTTGTCTGCATAAGAGTGATGGTAAGGCAGTAGTTCACGCTATAGGAGGAACAGCTCCTTATGTCTATATGATGAACACGGATATATCAAATGCGCTGTCAGCGAATGTATCTTATCTGTTTGACAATTTGGCACTGCCTTTGAATTACAAGGATAGCGTGGACAATGCAGGAAACATGTTGAAACGAGGTAAATATGAAGTAGTTGTAAAAGATGCAAATGAGTGTGTCGTGAAGGATTCTGTTTTGGTTTGGGTACCTGACACGATGGTATGGAGCCCAAGTTCGATGTCATTAGTTAAATGTTGTGATCCTGGTGAGAATTTCGCCACTATCACGCTTGAGACCATTCCTACTCTTTCTCAGACGTTGACGCTTTCCAGTGAGTCTTCGGTCCCAACATTCGATTCTTTTACACAGACAATAGGCCAGGAAGACCATACTTATTCTGTTAAAGATGTATGTGTACCATCTAAGAAGAAAAAAACATCTGTAACAATTAATGTGAGAGTTCTTGCTAACCCAACACTTGCATTTGGAGACACTGCCATATCAACCCAGACCAAGTGCGAGGGCGAGGCGATTGATACGATTAGATTGGATTATAGCTATGCAGACCTCTCCGACTCGTTGCCTGATGGACTTTCGTTAACTGTTTTGGATGCGCAACATGCCATCATCACGGGTACTCCTTCCGGAAACATTACGGAGCAGACGACCTACAGATACAAGATTGTTGCCACCTCGAACCAACATGTAGGAACAGTGCAAGGCTGTGGCAAGGATTCCATCCAAGGTACTATTACGGTAAACCCGGCCGTGAAGCTGGAATTAGCTTCCAAGACGCAGGAATCCTGTAAAGGCAATGACGGTTCCTTCAAAGTGACGGCAACCGGCGGTACAACTATAGTAATTGGTGGCATGCCATACTATGCATACCGTTTTGCCTTAGATGACGGTGCATACGGAGATTTACATGTGACGGATAATCAGAACGAATGGAATTATTTGGCTTCCGGTGATTATGTCGCCCATGTCAAAGACGCTAATACAGGGTGCTCAACTACTGATACTGTGACCATCATGTTGAACACTCCGTATGATAATTACACTATTCCCGCCATCACTGCCTCCAATATCTGTAGTGGCGGCAGCTTCGATGTTACTCCCGTGGCGCCTGTGGTTGACACCTTCAAGACCCGCTACACATGGTCTGTGGATGAGGTGGCCGGTATTACAGGCAGCAACGGTATGACCACGGGCAAGCTCAATGTGAGCGACACCTTGTCCAACTCTGGCTACTCGGTCCGGAATGTGGTCTATACGGTGACCCCGACAACGGGCAAGATCTGCGTGGGCACTCCGTTCACCGTGACAGTGCCCGTGAACCCTGAGGTGGTGATGAACACCCTGGCCGACACGGCACTGTGCCATAACGGTCAGTTCAACGCCCGGATCTTCGATTCTCCCATCACCGACGGCAGCATGTCCTACGTTTGGACGAACGACAACACGGGTATCAATCTTGCCGCGTCCGGCTCCGACGGTATCAGTGTCTTCACGGCGACGAACAGCGGCACACTCACCGACACGGCGCACATCACCGTTACACCTACTTATTCAAACGGTGGGCAATCCTGCACCGGAACTCCGGTCAGCTTCACTGTCCTGGTGAACCCGCGGGTCGTGATGAACACTCCGGTCAACCAGTCACTCTGTCACTCCGGCGTGAGCGCTGAGGTTGTCTTCAGCAACACGCTCACGGATGGCACAGTGTCCTACAGCTGGTCTCGCGACAACACGACGAAAGTGACGGGATTGGCGGCCAGCGGTACGGGCAATGTGCCGGCGGCGATGCTGAGCAATACCACGAATGCCCAACAGGTGACGAAGTTCACGGTTACCCCGACCTACACCAACAACAACATCTCGTGCTCGGGCGAGCCGGTTGAATTCACCTTCACCGTGAATCCGCAGGTGACGATGAAACCGCAGGATAATCTGGTTCTTTGCCATAATACCGACACCACACTGACCTTCACCACCTCGTTGCAGGGCGGTGATATGCAGTATGACTGGACCTGCGACAATACCACTGTCGGTTTGGCTCCCGGAACCACTATGACGGGTGCTGTCACGTTCACGGCAGTCAACACGAGCACAACCGTGCAAGTTGCCCACGTGAATGTCACCCCGACCTACAAGGCGAATGGTCAAGAATGTACAGGTACTCCGATGAGTTTCACCATTACCGTGGCACCGCAGGCGGTGATGAATTCGATTGCCAACCAGACCATCTGCCATCAGTATGAGATGGATGCGGTGAACTTCTCCACCACGCTTGCGGACGCCAGCAAGATGAGCTATGCCTGGGAGCGCACCAACTCCGAAAATGTCACGGGTTTGGCCAATGCGGGCAACACCAACATTCCCGCTACATCGTTGACGAATACCACGAACGCCACCCAGACGACGGAGTTCACGGTTGTGCCGACCTTCACGCAGGGCGAGACGGTCTGTCCCGGAACGGCAAAAACCTTCACCGTGACGGTTTATCCGCAACTGACCTACGCGGAAGTCTCCCCCGACACCACGTACTGCTTGGGTGAGACGGATATCAAGACGTTGAATGTGACGGCTCAAGGCGGTAGCGGTAACTATTCATATCAATGGTACGTGGCCGCAGCCCCGGGAACGATTCTTTCCGATAATGCCTCCTGTACCCCGATGACGAATATGACGGGCGAATTTACCTACAAAGTGAAGGTGCATGACGAAAGCGGTTGCGGTGACCAGACCCTCACCATTGCGATGATTACGGTGAACGACACTGTCAAGCTGGCGGCTGTAGGCGACACAACCCAGTCTGTCTGTCAGGGTACTGCCATCACCGATATCAACTTTACGACGAATGGTACGCTGACTTGCACGAGTCTGCCGGCCGGCCTGACGTTTGCGAACAACAAGATTACCGGCATCCCGACGGCTTCCGGACGATATACGGTTACGACCGATGATTTGAACGGTTGCGGTGTGAAGACAATCACAGGACAGATTACCGTGAAGGATACGGTGTCGCTGACCATCAGCCCGATGGCGCAGACGATTGTGTACGGTTCCCCCGTCACAGATGTGACAATTAGCGTTGAGAATGCCACAGCGCCGGAAGTCACCGGTCTGCCCGATGGTTTGACATTCACCGGCAATGCCATCACCGGCACTCCGACGGCCAATGTCGGTACGCACACTATCACCGTGTCGGCGGCCAGCAACCTCGGTTGTGAAACGAATGTCAATACCGTGACGGTTGAGATTACCAAGGCCACGGCTACGGTGACGGCGGAGGCCAAGACGAAAGTCTATGGCCAGACTGATCCTACCCTGACAGCTACGGTGACAGGCTTGATGCATAATGATGCGGCAAGTGTCATCTCCTACACGCTGAGTCGTGCCGTAGGCGAGAATGTCGGCAAGTATGTGATTACCCCGAGCGGCGATGCCGAGCAGGGCAACTACAATGTGGTTTACAAGACCGACACGCTGACCATCACCCCGGCGGAGGTTACGGTGAAGGCAGATGCCAAAACGAAAGTCTTTGGCGAAACCGATCCCACGCTGACCGCCACGGTGACGGGCTTGCAGAGCGGGGATGCGACGGGCGTTATCGCCTACACGCTGAACCGCGAGCAGGGCGAAAATGTCGGTAAATATGAGATAATCCCGAGTGGTGACACTCAGCAGGGTAACTATACGGTGACGTACAAGACTGACTCATTGACTATTACGCCGCAGCACGTCACGGTCTCCATCACGGGTAACACCTCCATGCAGGCCTACACGGGCTCGACCCTCAGCGTGAGCGGCTTCACCGCTATGGCTGACAACAGTGCGTATGATGTCTCCCATGTCTCGGGCACCGCTTCCGCGAGTGGTGTCGGCACGGCAAATGGCGACCATACGTATGATATGGGACTTGTCGCCGCGAACTTCACCAACGATGATCCCAACTTCGACGTGACGTTCGTGATTGCCGCCGACGGCTGGTTGCGAATCGTGCCGCAAGGTACGGTGATTGTGACCATCACTGGTCATCACGATGTCCAGACGTACGATGCTGTCGAGCACAGTGTGACCGGCTACGATGTGGACATCTGGCAACCGGAGGGCTCCACTCCCGAATACACGGAGGCCGACTTCACCTTCAACGGCACGGCCACGGCCACGCGCACATACAAGGGCACTGTTAGCATGGGACTTGCTGACAATCAGTTTGTCAACAACGACAATACAACCTTCCCCCATGTGATGTTCAATGTTACTGACGGCTATCTGACTGTCAACAAGGCGAATGCCGAGGTGCTCGTCACGGGTAGTACCGACATTGCCGAGTACACGGGTAGCGAGGTGGCGGTGAGCGGTTACGAGCTGACCACGACAAGCTCCTTCTACGACTTGTCGAAAGTCGGGTTCTCCGGCACTGCCGAAGCGGCGGGTACGCTTGTCGGCCTCTATCCGATGAACCTGACTGCCGCGCAGTTCACCAACAGCGATACGAACTTCAATGTCTCGTTCAACGTCAGCGACGGCTGGTTGGAGATTGTGAAGGCGGGTGTCGTGATTGTGAACATCAAGGGCGTGACCGATACTGTGGACTACAATGGTTCGGCGCACACGGTGACGGGCTATGTGGTCGCCTCTATCGAGGGTCAGAACGAGAACAACGTGGCGTATCAAACCTACTATCCAGCCTCTTCAGCCATAAGTTTCAGCGGTGAAGCGACGGCTACGCGCACCCTTGCGGGTACAACCTACATGGGCCTCACTGCCAGTCAGTTCACCAACACCAATTCGGACTTCGTGGTGAGTTTCCACGTGACCGACGGTTGGCAGACGGTGTCGAAGAAGGCGATTACCATCAAGGCTGAAGACAAGACGAAGGTTTATGACGACAATGCCGCTACGGATCCCGAATTGACGGCCAGTGTCACGGGAGTGCCGGCGAGCGGTGTCGCACCGGTCTATACGTTGAATCGCGAGCCGGGTCAGGAAGTGGGTGACTACACCATCTCGGTGACGGCCGCCGCAGCTTCCAACCCCAACTACAATATTACTACAGAGACGGGTACGTTCAGCATCACGAAGGCGACGATGACAATTGCCATCGCGGGCGCGACGTTGGAGACGACATACGACGGTCAGTCCCACACTATTACCGGCTTCACGGCCACAAGTGAGAGCAGCCTGTTCGATGCGAGCAAGGTGGTTCGCCAAGGTGGCACGCCGAGCTTGACGGAGACTTCCGCCGGCGAGTATCCGATGGGTCTCGTGAATACGCAGTTCAGCTACAACGACAGCAACTTCGAGAATGTGACCTTCAATGTGGCGGACGGTAAGCTGAAGATTAACAAGGCGACGATGACCATCGCGGTGACGGGCCATACGGACAGCCAAGTCTATAATGGCGCGTTGCAGAGCGTGACGGGCTACGACCTGTCGTGCACCAGCAGCCTGTATGACGCAAGCAAGGTGGTGTTCAGTGGATCTGTTGCAGACTCAACGGCCAGTGGCATCTCGGTCGGCGAGTACCCGATGGGTCTCGTGAATACGCAGTTCAGCTACAACGACAGCAATTTCGAGAATGTGGTCTTCAACATGACGGACGGCAAGCTGACGATTAAGAAGGCGACGTTGACCATCGCGGTGACGGGCCATACGGACAGCCAAGTCTATAACGGCGCGTTGCAGAGCGTGACGGGCTACGACCTGTCGTGCACCAGCAACCTGTATGACGCAAGCAAGGTGGTGTTCAGTGGATCTGTTGCAGACTCAACGGCCAGTGGCATCTCGGTCGGCGAGTACCCGATGGGTCTTGTGAATACAATGTTCAGCTACAACGACAGCAACTTCGAGAATGTGGTCTTTAACGTGGTGGACGGCAAGCTGACAATCACGAAGACGACCTTGGCCATCACGGTGGCGGGCCACACGGACAGCCAAGTCTATAATGGCGCGTTGCAGAGCGTGACGGGCTACGACCTGTCGTGCACCAACAGCCTGTATGACGCGAGCAAGGTGGTGTTCAGTGGAACTGTAGCAGACTCGACGGCCAATGGCACTACGATCGGCGAGTACCCGATGGGTCTTGTGAACACACAGTTCAGCTACGACGATACCAACTTCGAGAATGTGACCTTCGATGTGGCGGACGGCAAGCTGACCATCATTAAACGTGAGGTTACGGTTACCGTGCAAGACAGTACGGCAATTTACAACGGTAGTGAACAGTTCGGCTATGCAACGTATAGCTTCAGCAATGTGGTTGACGGCCAGACGGCCAGCATCACTTACACGCCGGCAAACGGCCAGGCGGTAGGCGAGTACACCAACGGCAGCTTCAGCCCCGAAACCTTCAAGGTGATGAACGGCGCTGCAGAGATGACGGCCAACTACACGCTGGGCACGCAGACCGCCGGCAAGCTGATCATCACAGCGGATACTATCACCATTACGGTTGTGCCCGGCAGCGGAAGCAAGGTCTATGACGGCACGCCGTTGACGAAGAATGCATACGATGACTTCACCGTGACGGGTGTGCCTGCGGGCTTCACCTGGACGGCGGTCGCTGACGGTACGGTGACGAATGTCACGCCGGGCGAAGGCGAGAAGGCCGTGAACGCGGTGACGGAATTCAAGATCTTCCAAGGCACCACGGAGGTGACGGCCCAGTTCTCGAATATTAACACAAGTGCGACGGGAACGTTGACCATCACGCCAATGGAGGTGACACTGACTGCGAAGGATTCCACGAAACCTTACGACGGTTTGGCCCTGACGCAGCAGAACTTCACGGCGACGGCACTGGCCACCACAGACAATCACGCCTTCTCGGTGACGATGACTGACGAGAGTACGATTACAAATCAGGGAGTGCAACCGAATGTGATTAAGACGGTGGACGGTACGGCCATCACGGCTGTGGGTACGCCGCAAGTCATCGGCAACTACAAGGTGACGACAGCGAACGGTACCTTGACTGTCACAAAGAAGGCCTTGACGATTACCGCCGCCAGCGACGAGAAGGTGTATGACGGCACCGCTTTGACGAAGAATGCCTACACGAACACGGCTCTTGCCACGGGCGACCATATCGAGAGCGTCGTGGTGACGGGCAGCCAGACGGTTGCGGGTACGAGCAACAACGTCCCGAGCGCGGCAGTCATCAAGAACGCGGCCGGCGAGGATGTGACGGC